>Ga0209407_1000417_pt1 | contig 56112 bp, 50 predicted proteins | sample AD_JPNHG3_MetaG_FD_184410 | JGI IMG/M metagenome (GOLD analysis project Ga0209407, IMG submission 184410) | Active sludge microbial communities of municipal wastewater-treating anaerobic digesters from Japan - AD_JPNHG3_MetaG (SPAdes) (version 2) | ecosystem: Engineered > Bioreactor > Anaerobic...
TATTTTCAAGCAGGTAATCGAGCAGAGTGTGCAGGCGCTCCTCAGAGCCGTCAAGATGCCCGTTTGAAACGTCATTTGTACCTATCTGGAGAAGAATGACATCAGGTGAATACTTCTTTATGTAATCGCCCTTCTGCATAGTTTCGAGGATGCCGTTCAGCTGACCGAACCATCCGCCCGGAAGGTCGGTTATCGTATATCCGCTGTAGCCTGCGTGGTTGTCATCATAAGTGACCTGCTGTCCGTTGTAAGTGAAAGATGCGCTGTTACTGCCCTCAGGTCCCACAAGGTCGATATTATCATAACCATTTTGCTTAAGGAAGTAGCTGAGATACTTTCTGTATCCTCCGTCATCAGCCATTCCGAAAGTTATCGAATCGCCAAGCGGCATGATTTTTACCATTTTGCTGTTCGGATCAAAGCTGTTAGGTTGATCATTGGGTTCGTTATTGGTTGGCTGATCAACAGGTTCAGTTGGCTGAGTGTTGTTCTGGACGTTCTCTGTGTTGTTGCTCTTGAAGAATTTGTCAAGGGTATCGAACCAGTATTTGCCCATTTTCTCGTATCCGCCCGAATTCGGGTGAACACCGTCTGCAAGATCCTTTGAAGCATCTATCACGCTGTGGATATCGGCATAGACGATATTTTTGCCTTTTGAGCTGTATTCGTCAGCAACCTTTTTTATCAGCTTGTTGTACTCCGCTACATCTGCATTTGTATTTCCGCCGAAGAGGTTACCGAGGTCGGGGATAGTGGTCATGAAAACAGTTCCGCCCTGAGGCATATTTTCAAGCAGGTAATCGAGCAGAGTGTGCAGGCGCTCCTCAGAGCCGTCAAGATGTCCGTTTGAAACGTCATTTGTACCTATCTGGAGAAGAATGACATCAGGTGAATACTTCTTAATGTAATCGCCCTTCTGCATAGTTTCAAGGATGCCGTTCAGCTGACCGAACCATCCGCCCGGAAGGTCGGTTATCGTATATCCGCTGTAGCCTGCGTGGTTGTCATCATAAGTGACCTGTTGTCCGTTGTAAGTGAAAGATGCGCTGTTACTGCCCTCAGGCCCCACAAGGTCGATATTATCATAACCGTTCTGCTTAAGGAAATAGCTGAGATACTTTCTGTATCCTCCCTCGTCAGCCATTCCGAAGGTTATCGAATCGCCAAGCGGCATTACTCTTATCTCGTCAGCAGCGTCTGCCCCCACAGACGGAACTGAAGGCAAGAATGATCCCAGAGTTACCGCAGTTAAAATTGAAACTGCGATCTTTTTGAGTGTTTTTTGCATTTTTTTGACCCTCCTGAAATTATTTTTCGGATAGTCTGACTATCCGTATTATTTTTATTATATCATCTGTTAATTATAAAAAACAATAGACTATTAAAATAATAGCATTTTTTGATAAATTCATGGAATATCGCAATTTTTGAACTGCTCTCACAAGTTATGATGTACAAAAAATATTCTGATATTTAGTCGATATGACGAATTGTGTGATGCCTTTTTTGAACGGTTGACTTATGCCCGTTTAAGTGATATAATATCGGCATGTCGTAAAACTGTTTTATGGCTTGTGATGCAGTAAAACAGAGACTGCGGCGATTATAAACACAAAGAAAGGATAAAGATGAGATGAAGCGGAAATTCTTTATGAATATAATAGCTCTTATCGCGGCTTTTTCCTTTTTGCCGATGATGATATCGGCATCCTGTTCACTTGAATATGAAAATACTGATCCCGGAGTCCAAAGCAGATATGCTGCTTATACCGATGTATGTGATATATCATTGTTCCTTCCTTGCAGGGATGAGCTGAGGGTATCCGGTACATTCATTCAGCGCATACGTAGTGTATACGGAGTTCGTTCGCGTCAGCAATTTTTTCTTTGGTATATATGCGGCGGATCAGGTATTATCAGCACAGCGCTCATAATATATACTATAATACGGCTGGTACATGAAAACATAAGATCGAGCCGTAAATACATTATAGAGTATATCCATGATAAGGATGGTGATAAACTTCTCCACTCTGTTTTACAATAATATTTTGATAAGACGGAGGAAAATAAAATGAAAATTGTGTTTATAATTGCTTGTGTACTGCTGTTAGTCGGTATGCTTGCTCTTGATATGTTCATATCAAGAGATATCAATTCTAAAAAAGATGATAATAAAGACGAGAAGTAACCTGCGTGATCAACGTGTGTAAATAATGGCTTTACGCGGTATAGCTCAATATTTGTTATGTGAGACTGAGTAACGATTAGTTATTCAGTCTCTTTTTTGTTATAGTCAAACCTTATAAACCATGATAATTGTTTCGTATTGGACAAATGCATATAGGTATGGTATGATTAGGGCATAGAAAAAATACAGGAGTGATCAGATTGAACAATTACAGAAATATCACCAACTCGGAGCGAATGCGATGTTGCATGAGCTGACACAGGAAAAGAATTAAAATTAAGAAAACATGAAAGGTGATCTATTATGAACAAGAAAATAAGATTTATTTCAATTATATCAGCTTTATCGCTGTTAACAGGATGCGGAGCTTTCAACAGCGCTCCCGCAGCTTCGGAAAATTCCTCATCATCATCAGCAGTTTCCGCAGATGTTTCATCTGAGGAAGAAACAAAGGACTGCTGCGAGGACAAGGATAAGGACTGCTGCGAAAGTGAGCCTGCGGACTGCTGCGGCGATGATGCTTCACAGGTACTCGGTTCACCTGAAAAGACCGACATCAACATAGGATACCTCAACTCGACTGCACACCTTCTTGCATTTGTGGCTTCTGAGGAAGGCTACTTCAAGGAAGAGGGACTCAACGTTACTCTAACACAGTTCTCCAGTGCGGCTGAACTAGTGAACGGTCTTGAATCAGATAAGCTTGATGTAGCGTTTATCGGTTCAGTACCTACACTTACCTTCCAGAGTCAGGGACACGATGTTTCCATATTCGGCGGCGCAATGACCAATGGACACGGATATGTAATCAAGCCCGAATTCGCTGACAAGGATGAGCTTGGGGTAGAAATACTCAAAGGCAGGAACGTTGCTTCTGTAAAGAACAGCGTACAGGATGCCGAACTTCAGATACTTCTCAAGAACGCGAATATAGAGATAGGCGAAGGCGATGACAAGGTAAATATAGTATACTTCGACAGCCAGAAGGACGCTTACGCAGCTTTACTGAATGATACTATAGATGCAGCTTCCGTTTATTCACCATACGCATCCCTTGCAAAGTCACAGGGCTACAAGGTAGTTTACTACTGCGCTCACGAGGAAGCTCTTGAGAATCAGCCATGCTGCCGTCAGGTCGCAAAGACATCAGCATTAAGCGAAAATCCGAATACCTATACAGCTCTTGAACGTGCATTTATCAAGGCTTACCACTTCACACAGACAGACCACGAAAAGACTGTAAAGGATGTTAAGAAATACATCGATATCGAGGAAGATTTCATCGATACAGAGGTTTACGGCGGATACAGCGTATCAAGTCCCGATCCCGACAAGAAGGGTACTCTCACACTTAAGGATACTATCATTGAGCTTGGATACACAAATGATTATGATATAGAGCCATACTACAATACAGATATATACAAGAATGCACTTGACAGTATCCTTGCAGAAGGAACAGATGACATATACGATTCATTAAAGGAGCATTTTGATGACTACGAATAAGATCGAAATAAAGGACCTTACGGTCAATTATACCGAGAACCGAAAAAGCTTCAACGCACTTCATGACGTATCTTTCGGCGTGGGAAACGGCGAGTTTGTAAGCGTTATAGGTGCAAGCGGATGCGGAAAGTCCACTCTGCTCAGCGTACTTGAAGGACTTTATGCACCAGCAGGCGGCTCGGTCAAAATAGACGGTAAGGAGCTTCACGGAACAGGCACAGAAAGAGGAGTAGTGTTTCAGCACTACTCCCTGTTCCCGTGGATGACTACAAGAAAGAACATAGAGTTCGGCATAAAGCAGGCTCGCCGTGACGTTAAGCGCAGCGAGCGTACAAAAATAGCGGATGAATTCCTGCACAAGGTAGGTCTTGACGGCTTCGGAGGTAAATACCCTTCACAGCTTTCGGGAGGTATGCAGCAGCGCGCAGCTATTGCAAGAGCGCTTGCAATGGATACCGAGATACTGCTCATGGATGAGCCTTTCAGCGCTATTGATGCCAAAAACCGTGTTGTTTTGCAGGACCTTCTCCTTAAGCTCTGGGAGGGCGACGGTTCGGAGGAACGCAAAACAGTTGTATTTGTAACTCATGATATCGATGAGGCTATACTTCTTTCGGATAAGATAGTTGTACTCACCGCACATCCGGGTACGGTGAATGAAGTTGTGAACGTGCCTTTTGAGCGTCCGCGCCGCCGTGAGGATCTGGTTAAGACGGACGAATACAGCAAGTTCCGCAACAGACTTCTTTCACTTCTCTATAATGACATTGCCGAGCGCATCGGCGGAGACGAGGTGGTATTATGACAGCGAAAAAACGTTATCTGCGTATCACTCATCTGCTGTTTATCATACTGCTTCTGATACAGCTTCTTCCCGACAGGTCCACAAAGGAAGTGTTCACAGGTTCGCTTGTGACTTTTGCAGTCGGACTGGAAGTTATCGTACTTGCGGCATCATCCTTTATAAAAAAGGAGCAGAGCCTTTCACTTCTTCTGGATATTTCGGGATTTATATATGTACTGCTGAGTATATGGTCACTTGCTACCGCAAAATATAACATACTCAATGACCTGCTTTTTCCTGCACCGGGACACGTGATACATCAGTTCGTGGACGACAGGGAGAAGATATGGATAAACGTTATAAGCTCGTTAGGTACTACCCTTAAAGGCTTCCTTATCGCCGTAGCTGCGGCAGTTCCGCTGGGACTGTTCATCGGCTGGAGCGCAAGGATAGGCGGTGCAGCGACATATATAACCAAGTTTTTCAGTTCCATACCGCCGATAGTATACATCCCCTACGGTATAGCACTTCTTCCCACATTCAAGTCGGTATCGGTATTTGTAATATTCCTTGCAACCTTCTGGCCTGTATTTGCAGGTACTATGAGCGGAGTTCTCGGAGTTGACAAGAAGATAATCGATTCGGCAAAGGTGCTGAATGTAAGCAAGCCTGAGATGCTGTTCAGAGTTATACTTCCTGCATCTCTCCAGCAGATATTCCTGGGATGCAATCAGGGACTCAGTGTTTCGTTCATTCTTCTTACATCAGCGGAGATGATAGGTGCCCGTGACGGAATGGGTTACTACGTCAAGTATTACTCCGACTTCGGAGACTACACAAGGACTATCACAGGACTTCTCGTTATCGGTTTTGTAGTTATTGCAGTAACATTCCTGTTCAACAAGCTCCAGAACCGACTGTTAAGGTGGAAACGATGAGCACGGAGCCCGTGCAGCCTGACCACGCTGCCGCTCGTAAACTCACTTGCTATCATCAAAAACGATAAGTGTACATCGTTACAGCGCTTATAATACGGTGAAAAATGAATATAAAATGATAATGCCGAAGAGCGATGAGATTTCGTTCTTTGGCTTTTTGATTTTGTCTTGCCCGAAAGGTAGTATATTTGTAGCGGCGGATATTATCTGCCGGCAAATAACGTACTAATGAAGAATTAGCTGTTGTAGGGAACGCCGCCCTCGGCGTTCCGCATATTTAATTATTGCATGACGGGACGATGTAGGCATCGCCTCCTACAAACAGCAAATTCTGTTTGCAGTGTGACCTGCGGGCGCTCGGAAAGCGTCCCTACATGATTATTTATGACCTGCGGAACGGCGGAGGCGCCGTTCCCTACAAATTATATTTCCATTCGCTACTATCAAACTCTACAAAGTCTACAGGAATAATAGGATAAATATGTTGTTAGTGCCGAATATAGCTTTTTCCTATTGACAATGCAAGCGCATCGTGATATAATACATATAGTTCCGATAGGAATATAGTTATTAAACGCCTATAGGAATACAGTAGATTAGTTAAGGAGAGCTGAACATGAAAAAGATCACAATGTGTTGTTGTATGTGTAATAATGTCTATAATAGTATTCGGCGTAATTATGCTCAGCGATGTTGTGACTTGTCATGAATATCGGCATGTATGATCTTTTGCGCAGAATGCTTTTTGTGTTCTGCGCATTTTTATTTTTCGGAGGTTTTTATGGTAGATGAAAGAGAAAGCGTCACTGCGAAGATATGTGCATTCGTCAGGGCGTGGCATTCCAATACATCAAGACAGAAAATATACGACGATTACCTTGCCTATGATATTCTCGGCAGGGATGAGTACCTCAGCATTTACGAACTTATAAGCGGCGGTTTCAACGGCAGTCAGAACTTCTCCCGTGAAGATACCGAGCAGATAATAAGCGAATATTTCGCACCGATACCGCTCTCACGCATACATTTTTCCGAGAAAAGGCTTGCGGACTTCGCTGAGGAAAACGGCAGCATACAGTACGTTATCTGCGGAGCAGGTTCGGACACATTCTCGTTTCGCAACGATAACGAGAATATCGAGATATTCGAGATAGACCACCCCGATACTCAGCGCTATAAGCTTGAAAAAATAAAGTCCCTTGAATGGAACATAAGAAAGAACGTCCACTATGTTTCAGTCGATTTCGAGAGAGAGCGAATGTGCGACAAGCTTATGGAGGCAGGGTTCGATCCGAACAAAAAGACGTTTTTCAGTATACTCGGAGTTTCCTACTATCTCACCCTTGAAGTGTTCTCGGACACTCTTGCACAGATAGCGGACCTTTCCTCCCTGGGAAGCGTTGTGGTGTTCGATTATCCTATAAAGACGGGAGATTTCCCGCGCAGGGTATACAGACTCGAAGAAATAACAAGCTCCCTGGGAGAGGTTATGCGAGGAGGATTCGACTACAACGAGATATCCCGTGCGCTATACTCGCAGGGTTTCCAGATTGACACTTATATGCCGCCCGATAAAGTCCAGGCAGAGTATTTCAGCGGAAGAAAAGACGGACTCAGGGCATTTGAAAACGTAAGCCTGATATCGGCAACATATACCGCAGGCTATGACTATGAATAAGGAGAATTATTATGAGCAAATTTGAAAATAAAGAAACAGCACTTATACACGGAGGAATTTCCATTGACGAGCGCACAGGCGCAGTAAATATCCCGATATACCAGACATCTACCTACAAGCAGGACGGACTCGGCAAAATGCGCGGATATGAGTATTCACGTACAGGCAACCCTACCCGTGAAGCTCTTGAATCACTTATCGCCGAGCTTGAAGGTGGCGTTGCAGGTTTTGCATTCGGTTCGGGAATGGCAGCTCTTACAGCCGTACTGAGTCTGCTCCACAGCGGCGACCGTGTGCTCATATCAAGCAACGTTTACGGCGGTACATTCAGACTGCTGAATAAGGTGTTCGACCATTTCAGCATAACCTATACCATTGCGGACACCACTGACCTTGCAGTTTATGAGAGCCAGATAACTGAGGACGTAAAGGCGGTTATCATAGAGAGTCCTGCAAATCCTCTTATGACGGTAACTGACATACAGGCAGTAGCAGATGTTTCACACAGACACGGACTTCTTGTGATAGTGGATAATACATTCATGACACCGTATCTTCAGAATCCTCTGAAGCTGGGAGCTGATATAGTTGTACACAGTGCAACGAAGTATCTCGGCGGACACAGTGACGTTGTATCAGGACTTGCAGTTGTAAATTCAGCAGAGCTTGCAGAGCAGATAGCGTTTATCCAGAATTCCACAGGCGGAGTTCTCGGACCATTCGATTCCTTCCTTCTTATACGCGGCATAAAGACACTTGCTGTTCGTATGGACAGACACGTTGAGAACGCCGAAAAAGCTGCGGCTTTCCTCAGCAGTCACAGTGCAGTGAAGAATGTTTACTATCCGGGACTTGAAAGCAGTCAGGGATATGATATCAACCGCAGACAGGCTAAAAACGGCGGTGCAATGATATCCTTCGAGCTTAAGGAGAATTACGATATCAACAAGTTCTTCGAGAGCCTTGAACTGGTCACACTTGCCGAAAGTCTCGGCGGAGTGGAGTCCCTTGTATGCCACCCTGCAAGCATGACACATGCATCGATACCTGCGGATATACGCAAAAAGGTAGGCATCACTGACGGTCTTATCCGTCTTTCGATCGGAATTGAGAAGATAGATGATATTCTTGCTGACCTTGAAAATGCTATCTCGGCAGCAAAGATAAAGTGAGGTGGAGCGGTATGAACTACTTTGATTCAATGCAGTCCCTTATCGGCAACACTCCCCTTGTAAGACTCGGAAACATCGTGCAGGAGGACGGAGTTAACGTATTCGCCAAGCTCGAACTGTATAACCCATCGGGAAGCGTAAAGGACCGCACGGGACTCTACATGATAAATGATGCAGAAAAACGCGGTGTACTGAAAAAAGGCGGTACTATAGTTGAAGCTACCGCAGGAAATACAGGACTCGGTATAGCCTTTGCCGCACTGAACAGAGGATACCGTATCATTTTTGTAGTGCCGACGAAGTTCTCGGCAGAGAAGCAGACACTTCTCCGTGCTCTTGGTGCAGAGGTAGTGAACACTCCCCGTGAAAAGGGAATGTTGGGTGCAGTTGCAAAGGCAGAGGAAATAAAGGCGCAGATACCCGGTTCGGTATCACTGGAGCAGTTCAAGAATCAGAGCAACCCTCTTGCACATTACGAAACTACGGGACGTGAGATCTTCGAGGCGCTGGACGGCCATATCGATTACGTAGTTGCAGGCGCAGGAAGCGGCGGTACGTATACCGGAATACTGAGATATATCAAGGAGAGAAATCCGCAGACAAAGGGAGTTCTTGCAGATCCTTTAGGTTCGACTATGGGCGGCGGAGAACATGCCGACTATAATATAGAGGGCATCGGCAACGACTTTATTGCAGATACTATGGATATGTCCCTTGTGGATGAGGTTATAAAGATAAACGATGAGGAAGCTTTTCAGGCAGTACGTGACCTTGCAAAGCACGAGGGCGTTATCGCAGGTTCTTCATCGGGAGCGGCAATGGCGGCAGTAAATAAGCTGATCGCAGGAGGTGCAAAGGGAAACATAGTTACAGTATTCCCTGACCGTGGAGACCGTTATTTCAGTACAGGATTATTCGGGTAAGTGATATAGGTTTCGCCTATAACTGAAAATAAGGCTTTGGTATTGGACATGTGCTGAAAACAGGCGTATAATTATTGTGTACTCGATAACCGACATTTGGCGGTTAACAGCCCCGAACAATGTTTGGGGAGCACAAATTCTTTATAAAATATGGGATGTGTGCGTCACATTCTTTTATGTATACCAACCGACAGGAGGATGGATATGAAAGAGATAATATGGCTCGGACGAGGCGGACAGGGTGCTTTTACGGCAGCAAAGCTTCTTGGTGCGGCATATACTGCCGAGGGCGGCGGAAAATATGCACTTGCATTTCCCTCGTTCGGTCCCGAAAGAAGAGGAGCGCCTGTCAGAGCGTTCACAAAGCTTGATACTAAGCCTGTTGCGGACAGAAGCCAGACCGAAAAGGCGGACTATATAGTTATACTTGATGATACGCTGTACAGTCCGCAGCTAAGGGGACTTCTGAAAAGCGGCGGAAGTATATTAGTCAATTCAAAGGCTGATATTGAGGGGGCGGTAGTATTCGATGCTGAGAAGATAGCATCAGAGTTCAGACTTCCTACCGCAAATACCATAATGCTCGGACTTCTTGCAGGAATATCTGGCATCATCACAACAGAGGATGCAGAAGATGCAGTCAGGGGATACATGCCCGAGAAAATACAGGAGCGCAATATAAACGCAATTCTGAAAGCAGCAGGGGAGGCGATCCGATGAGACCTTACTTAAGAGAGAAAAAGAGCTTTTCCTTTGATGAAGTTCCCGAGAATACTTCCTTTGAGGCAGGATATCTCGTTACGGCAAACAGTGGATGGCGCAGCATCAGACCTGTTGTCAGCAGTGAAAAATGTGTAGGCTGCGAGCAGTGCTATCTTTACTGTCCCGACGGAGTCATCTCCATAAGAGAGGGAAAAGCGGTCATAGATTACGACTTCTGCAAGGGATGCGGCATATGCGCCAAGATATGCAGGATAGGTGCGATAGAAATGGAGGCGGAACGCAAATGAAGAAGTTTTTATCAGGCAACGAAGCCTTCGCAGAGGGAATACGTCTTGCGCGTCCGCAGGTGATATCGGCATATCCTATAACTCCCCAGACCATAGTGGTGGAACGTCTTTCGGAAATGGTTGAGGACGGAAGCCTTAAAGCTGAATATGTACACGTTGAGTCGGAGCACTCCGCAATGTCATGTGCTATAGGCGCAAGTGCCGCAGGTGCAAGAGCGTTTACAGCGACCTCCTCGCAGGGACTTCTCTACATGGCAGAATGTCTTTACTACGCCGCAGGCGGACGTTTCCCCATTGTAATGATGAATGCGGACCGTTCAACAGCACTTCCGTGGAATATATACGGCGATCAGCGTGACAGTCTTTCACAGCTTGACAGCGGCTGGATACAGGCTTATGCGGAGAACGCTCAGGAAGCTCTGGACCTTGCTCTTATGAGCTACAGGATAGCTGAGGACAAGAGAGTTTCAACTCCGTATATGGCAAATCTGGACGGCTTCATACTGACGCATACCTACGAAACAGTGGATATCCCCGACAGTGAACAGGCTGACAGGTTCCTTCCGCCCTACGAGACGGATAACCGCATAGACTTCGAGAATCCGAAGAATATGGCGTTCTCGGCAGGTCCAGATACCAATTCCATATTCAAATACAAGGAGCACAAGGGAATACTTGCGGCTAAGGAAGTGATATCCGAGACCGAAAAGGACTTCGCCGAGATATTCGGCAGGGAGTATACAGGTCTTATTGAGAATTACCGCACAGATGATGCGGATTATGTTATAGTCACACTGGGAAGCATTGCAGGTCTTTGCCGTGAAACTGCGGACAGACTCCGTGAAAGCGGCGTTAAGGCAGGCGTTGTGCGTATACGCTACATGAGACCTTTCCCAAATGAGGAGATAGCAGAGGTACTCAGCAACGTAAAGTCGTATGCAGTGCTTGAAAAGGATATAAGCTTCGGAAACGAAGGCGCAGTTTTCACAAACGTCAATTCCGCACTGAAAAAGGCAGGAGTCAGCGTAAAGGGATACAACTATATCGGCGGACTCGGCGGACAGAACATTTCAGCATCCGATATCGAAAAAATATACAGCGATATTGCAAAGGGTACGGATGATGTGAACTTTATAGGCATAGGAGATGAGGAAAATGGCAAATAAAACAGCGGACAGCATCTCACGCGAGGAGTATTTCTACGGACATAAAGCCTGTGCAGGCTGCGGAGGAAGTCTTGCGGTAAGAGCTGCACTTAAGGTACTTGGCGAAAGGGCGGTATCAGTCCTTCCGGCAGGATGTATGTCGGCAGTAGGATTCAACTTTCCTCAGCTGTGCTTTTCAAATAACTCGATAATCTCAACATTCGCAGGAACTGCATCAATGCTTACGGGCGTAGAAGCAGGACTTCGTGCAAGGGGTTACAAGGACTTCACCGCAGTCGGATTCGCAGGTGACGGCGGTACTGCTGATATCGGTATACAGGCTCTTTCGGGAGCTATAGACCGCAATGACAATATCATCTATATCTGCTACGACAATGAAGCCTATATGAATACAGGTATCCAGAAAAGCGGACTTACTCCCTTCGGAGCAAAGACCACAACAACTCCCGCAGGAAAGAATATACACGGAAATATCCGACCTAAGAAGAATATGTTCGAGATAGCAGCTGCACATGATATTCCTTATGCGGCAACTGCGAGCATAGGCTACATCAGCGACTTTATTGAGAAGGTCCGCAAGGCTTCACAGATAGAGGGTACAAAGTACATACACGTTATCGCACCATGTCCCACAGGCTGGGGAGTTGCTCCCGATGAGACTGTAGCCATAGCGAAAGAGGTAGTGGACAGCGGACTCTGGTACCTTGCAGAGTATGAAAACGGCAGATTCAGACTGAACCACAAGCCGAAGCAGTTCACAAGCGTTGAGGAATACCTCAGAAAACAGGGACGTTTCAGACATCTTACAGATGAAGATATAAGCATCATCACAGCCTCCCGTGACAAGAAATGGGAGTATATAAACAGAAATTTCGAGTTATAAGAACAGCTTATAACTCATCATAATCCTTTGGTATTGGACAAATACAGGAAAAGGCTGTATAATATAAACATACCAAACAGATATACTAAATATGAATACGGAGGATATTACAATGAGCAGAGATATAAACAGCAAATTCTGGGACGAGGAGCTTGAAACTCTTCCCCGTGAGGAACTTGAAAAGAAACAGCTTGAAGACCTTAAGGAGATCGTAAGCTTCGCTTACAACAACGCTCCTTACTATAAGCGTTCATTCGATGAGGCAGGCGTTAAGCCCGAGGATATCAAGACTCTCAAGGACATCGAAAAGTTCCCTTTCATCAACAAGAAAACACAGCGTGATACTCAGGGCGTAGGTTCATTCCTCGGCGAGCTCGCAGCAGTTCCCGAAGAGGACGTGGTATTCGTTTCCACATCATCAGGTTCAACAGGTGTACCGACAATGAGTCCATTCACCAAGAAGGACTTCGATGAATTCCAGGAGACAGAGAGCCGCTGGTTCTGGCAGGTAGGAATGAGACCGAATGACCGCTATGTACACGCTCTCAACTTCTCACTTTACGTAGGCGGACCTGATGTTATCGGCGCACAGAATCTCGGCGCACTCTGCATCTGGGGCGGAACTCTCCCGAGCGAGAGACTCCTCTTCATCCTTAAGACATATCAGCCTACAGTTATCTGGACTTCACCTTCATATGCTTGGCAGCTTGGTGAAAAGGCTCTTAAGGCAGGCTACGATCCGAAGAAGGACTTCAGCATCAAGAAGATCATCGTTGCAGGTGAGCTTGGCGGTTCTATCGACGCTACACGTAAGGCTATTGAAGATATATGGGGCGCTGAGGTATACGATTTCTACGGACTTTCAGATATATTCGGCGCATGCGCTGCACAGTGCGAATACCACGACGGTCTTCACATCGCAGAGAATCACATCCTCGTAGAGACAGTTGATATCCACACAGGCGAAGTACTTGAACCCGGTCAGACAGGTGAGCTTGTGTTCACAACACTCCGCAAGCATGCACGTCCGCTTATCAGATTCAAGACAGGCGATATCGGACGTATTGATACTACAAAGTGCAAATGCGGACGTACTCACGGAAGAATAAGCATCCTCGGAAGAAAGGATGACATGTTCATAGTTTCCGCAGTTAACGTATTCCCAAGCGATATCGAAGCTGTTATTCGTGAGCAGAGCGACCTTACCGGTGAGTATCTCATCCGTATCTTCGAGCAGGACTTCACAAGCAAGTATGCTGTTGAAGTTGAAAAGTCATCAGGAGTTGCAAAGGATGATGATACAGTTGCAGCAGAGGTAAGTGCAGCACTTAAGGCTCGTATCGGAGTTAAGCCTGCAAAGGTAATTGTTCACCCCGACGGCGGACTGAATACACGTTCAGAGCACAAGTCAAAGAGAGTTATCGACGAGAGAAATATTGACTATAACATATGATAGATGTATAATATATAGTGAAGGGCGCACGATGTGCGCTCCTGCATTTGAAATGACCATACCACGATCCGAATGGAGGACATCATGCCGGAATTATCAAAAAGAACTGCGGATTTCACCGATTCAGTCATCCGCAGAATGACAAGAATATCAAATAAATACGGAGCTGTAAATCTTTCACAGGGTTTCCCTGATTTCGAGCCGCCGAAAGAGATACTCGACCGCCTTGCAGAGGTCACTAAGGAGGACTTCCACCAGTACTCGATAACATGGGGCGCTCAGAATTTCCGTGAGGCGCTTGCCGAGAAGCAGTCCCGCCTTATGGGACGCAATATCGATCCCAACGGTGAGATAGTTGTTACCTGTGGAAGCACAGAAGCTATGATGGCGGCAATGATGTCCGTCACCGATCCCGGAGACAAGGTGATCGTATTTTCGCCATTCTATGAGAATTACGGCGCTGATACCATACTTTCGGGCGCAGAGCCTATATACGTACCTCTTATCCCGCCGGCTTTCAGCTTTGATCCCGAGGTACTGGAGGACGCTTTCAGACAGCATCCGAAGGCACTTGTACTCTGCAACCCTTCCAATCCCTGCGGAAAGGTCTTCACCTATGATGAACTGAAAATAATTGCTGACCTCGCAAAGAAGTACGATACATTCGTGATCACCGACGAGGTATATGAGCATATAGTATACGCTCCCAACAAGCACGTATACTTCGCATCACTTCCCGATATGTGGGAGAGAACTATCTTATGCTCGTCACTTTCAAAGACCTATTCCATTACTGGCTGGAGACTGGGTTACGTTATCGCACCTCCCGAGGTCATAGATACTGTGAAGAAGGTACACGACTTCCTTACAGTGGGTGCAGCAGCACCGCTACAGGAAGCGGCTGTTACAGGACTCCGCTTCGGCGACGATTATTATAAATGGCTTCAGGACAAATACACCGAAAAGCGTGACTTGTTCCTTGAGGGACTGGACCGCATAGGCATAAGTCATACAGTGCCTCAGGGCGCATACTATATTCTTCTTGACATTTCCGAGTTCGGCTATAAGAGCGACCTTGTATTCTGCGAGAAGCTTGCGGAGTATGTAGGAGTTGGCGCAGTACCGGGGTCGAGCTTCTTCAAGGAGCCTGAGAACAGGTACATAAGACTTCATTATGCAAAGAAGAACGAGACTCTTGAAAATGCACTTGAACGTCTTAATGATATCAGGAAGAAAATGCCGAAGGAGTGAACGGAATGAAAACGATAGCAAGCTTTACAGTGGATCATGACAAGCTTGAAAAGGGAATGTACATTTCCCGAATTGACGGCGATGCCGTGACCTATGACATACGCATGAAAAAGCCTAACGGCGGAGATTACCTCACAAACGGTGCAATGCACACCTTTGAGCACCTTTTCGCAACAGTTGCCAGAAACAGCACACTTTCTGACAGCGTTATCTACGTGGGACCTATGGGATGCAGAACGGGTTTCTATCTCATACTTCGTGACAGTGTATCATCGGAAGATGCAATAGCACTTGTTCAGGAGAGTTTCAGGTTCATAGCAGATTTCAGCGGAAAGATACCGGGTTCCGAGCGCAAGGAATGCGGAAACTACCTTGACCACGACCTTGAAGGTGCAAAAGCAGTTGCAAGGGATATGCTTAAGGTGCTGGAGAATTATACAGTTGACAGGCTTCAGTATGAAAAATAAAAATTAGCCGACGAATAACTTAAGGGGATGCCATTGCGGTATCCCCTTAAGCTTTTTAAAAAGCCTGAAATCATTAATTCGGGGATTCTAAAGGGATGCCGCTATCCCTTTAGCGGATTCCAAAGGCAGAGCCTTTGGCGGGTTGCAGGGCAGAGCCCTGCGATACGAAGCGCTCAGCAAAGGGTGAATTTCAAAACAGTCCGGTGGACTGTTTTGAAAGAGGGAACGCCCTGCAAGAGAGGGCGTTCCCTGGTGAATCCATACTTGTTGACAAGATAAGGGGATACCATTGCGGTATCCCCTTTTTTATTGTGAACGTTTTTTGCGGGAGATCATAAACAGAACTCCTGCAGGTATCAGTACAGGCAGAACGGTGAAATCGTCCGAAGTGAGCGGACTGTGCTTCTTTGCCGATGTAGTCTTTGCGGCAGTTGATGATGACGAAGCTGTTGCCGATACTGTTGAAGTTGAAACAGCAGTCGTTACGGTAGAGACTGTAGTAGCTGCGGCAGTTGAAGCTGTGGTAGCTACAGGCTTGTAGCGCAGAGGTATCACGTCTTTTCTTACCTGACCGTCATTGAGTCCCGACATTTCATAGATGATGCTGTCCTTATCCCTGCGGATGAGACTGTAGTGTCCGTCTGCGGAACCGATATTATTTGAAAGATATCCCGAATGTGCATAAGTGAAACTGATATTCTGCGAATCGAATGTCTTTTCATAGCTGTCCACCGTACTGAAAAGCTCGGAACCGGGAGGAAGCAGGAATTCCGCCTCGCCTTGTGAGTGGTTATGTCCGAAAAGGTACATGATATCCATATCGTATTCGTCGGCGTACTTGTTTATCAGCTGTGTAAGCTCGTAAGAGCCGCTTATATTGTAGGTGTAGGTTCCTGCCCATTTAGTCACCTCAATACCGAGGGGATTGACGCTCTGAGGCTGAACTCCTACAGTGTGAAGTCCTGCATGTGCGGAGATTATGATAAGCTCGCCGTGGTAATTTTTTGCACGTTCGCTGAGGAAGCTGTCCAGGTCTTCGATAACGTGGTCGTAGCTGTAGACTTTTCCGTCTTCAGTTTCGGATTCCACAGCGGAGTAGTTTATACCGTAGACGGCGATATCAGGTGCGGAAGTGCTTCCGCTGAAAATCTGTCCGCAGCTGTCAAGGAAGCTTTCGTCCGCTCCGAGACCGCAGGATATAGTCATTTCAGCCGCAGCAAGACCTGATTCGTGGTTGCCTGAAACGTATACGCTGTCTATGCCGCCGAGGTGTGAACGTATCATGGGCAGATGCTTATACATAAGCGTGTCATGATCGGCTGTGGGACCGTTTACGAAGTCGCCGCTGCATACGATAAGGGAGGGGATACAGCCGTTGTTTTTGGTCATTGTATCGGAAATAGCCTCACCAATAAGTCCGTATTCCTGGTGTACATCCGAGAAGGTCAGCACAGAATCGGGGATGACACCGTTTGCAACTACGAATAGAGCGTCCTCGGACTTCTCACGGTAGTGAACCTCTTCATTATCATGAGCCTCAACGAGACAGCTGACGTTATAGGTGCCCACAGGACGTCCTCTGAGTGATTCTGCGGTAAATACGGCGCCTGTTTCGGACTGCTCCTCATCGTTTATGTACCATGTTATCTTATCGGGGATTATGTTCTCGTTCTTCATCTCAACGGTGAAAACAGGAGCTTTATAGTCCGAACCTGCTATCACATAGGACTCTGCGTAAGGCTGAACACCGATACAGCGTCCGAGAGTTTCACCGTTTGTGTAGATGTTGATAGTCGATGCCATTGAACTTATATTGGTGGAGCGAAAATGGGGTGCGGTATATTCATCGTAGTAGAGATAGTTCTTCACACCGTTATCGTTGAAAATAAGGTGCCCGTCGGAGTATTCCCATGTTTCGGGACGGTTATAGCTCCAGGAATATGAAAGGTCGGCAGAACCGTTATTCAGTCGCATGCACATATCGTCCAGAAACATTGCGGAGAATGGTGCGGAGGTGCTGCTGACCATGGTGCTTGTGATGTATTTCATTACAGGATAGCTTTCATCACCTTTTCCTGTAGAAAGGATCCGTTCGGTACCGTCGGGAAGTGTGACACCTACCAGAAAGTATTTGCCGTCCTCAAGCTCATCGGTTTTGTACCATACTTCGCCGTTATCGAAAGTTACAACTCCCTTATCATTGCTTACGGGAGTAATAGTTGTAGTTTCGGCAGCAGCGGCATCGGACCGGAGCGATACTGCACATGACAGCACAGCGAGCGAAACAGCAGCGGCAGACAGTTTTCTGATCATATCATCACCTCACAATATTATTAATGTCTGCTCAATACCTTAAAAGCGGTTATTGAGTACATATTTATTATAACATTTATTATAATTCAAGTCAATCCAAAATGATAAACTGGCAGTAAGATTTTTTTGAATAAACTGTGTTTTGTGCCTGTATAACTGAGAAAAGCGGCATTTTACCGTCGGAAACCGACGGTCAGTTTTTGCCGAAAACCCGATTTGACTGACCTTAAACCGAGAATTTGTTGATTATGTTACTTCGCTGTGTTAGAATAAACCTGCAAACGAAATACAGGTGATGTGAGATCACGGATCTCATGGCAGAGCGATAGCTTTGCAGTCATCGGAAAACAAGGAGTTATTATGAGCAGCACAGCATTCACAAAAGACAAGATAGTTGATTACTGGAAGAAGTTCTTCCCTGAGATAGACAAGGAAGAGTTTGAAAAGATCGTTGATTTCGGCGGTAAAGTAACTTTTGATGAGCTTATCAGAAAGTACAACGATTACGACAGTACAGAGGGATTTGAACTCAGCGATCATGTTGATTTTGATTTTTGTGCTCTCTGTGTTGAAGCATACAATAATATGGACGAGAAGGGACGCTTCTACGGTTCTGTAGTGCTCCCCATAGCAAACAAGCATTTCCGTGGTTTCTTTGAGAAATGCATGGGATATGATTTCATTAAGCACGACAGATTTTTATCGGAATCACTTACTTCATTCTTCAACAATGCAGTAAATATAATTATCAAGCCATTCCTCTATGAATTCGGATATCTCAGCAAGAACGGTTCTCTTGATTCGGCAGAGATAACTGACAAGAAGAAGTATTTCACTGAAGTATACAGCCGTGACCGCAGCAACATGGAGAAATTCTACAAGGAGTACGCTGCTGTTACTGCACTTGCTTCGGGAAAGATAGAAGAGGAGTGCAGATACCGCATAGAGATACTTGATAACATCCTCTCACGCAAGGAAGACATAAAGAAAGTATTCGGCATCGATATGGATAATGATCCTGTCTCTTACATAAAGACCAGCAGCGGTGATACTCACCAGAAGGGCAAGACTGTCGGCGAGGTGGTTTTTGAAAGCGGCAAGCACTTTATGTACAAGCCTCACCAGTTGAAGATAGACCTCGGATTCAGGGAGCTTCTGGACTGGATGAAGTCTGAAGATCCGCAGATGCACGATCATATAACTCCCGATATCATCACAGACGAGAACTTCGGATTTGCAGGATATGTTGAGCATAACGAATGCAAGGACGAGGCTGAGGTAGAGCGTTTCTATCAGCGCAGCGGTGAGCTTCTTGCAGTACTTCATTCCATGAACGGATCCGATATGCATTTTGAGAACATCATCTCAAACGGAGAGTATCCGATACTTATCGACCTTGAAACTCTCCTTCATCCTACACTTGATAATAAAGAGAGCAAGAAGGATACGAGTGCAAAGGCTGCTGCTGCAAAGAAATACAGTTCATCCGTACTCAATGTAGGCATGCTTCCCATGTATCTCGGCGGAGGCCTTGATATCGGCGGATTCAGTGCAGCAGAATCCCAGAAGGCTGGTCAGAAGAGCGATGTCATCGTTGACGAGGACAGCGATAACATACACATCGAAAGAACATACAGCGTACTCGAACCCCAGAAGAACAATCCCGTTCTCGACGGAAAGAATGTAGAGGCAAGTAAGTATGTATCATCGATATGCAAAGGCTTTTCCGAGGTATACAAGTGGATCTCGGAAAACAAGGCTGCATATACAGCTAAGATCAAGGAGATATTCACAGGTCTCATCGGAAGAATAGTTATCCGTCCCACAAATACATATGCACAGCTTCTTGCGATCGCACAGGATCAGGCTTTCTCAAGAAAGGACTACGAGAGAAGTCTCATCATGCACCGTATTTTCATCGATGCTTACAAGCAGAACAAGACAGTTGCACTTACCGAGTATGATGCACTCATGAACGGCGATGTACCTTACTTCATCTTCAAGATTGGCGATAACAGACTCTATAACGAGGACGGCGCTATCTCGGATGAGGATATGATAACTCCTCTCCTTGAGAGCATAGAGGAAAAGATAAACGGTTTCAGCAGCAAGGCACTTGACGAACAGGTGAACTATATCAAGGGTTCATTCGTAAAGCGCAGAGATGAGGCTGAACTGACAGGACTCAACTTCATGTCACATGTTACCGATACCGATAAGTGGCTCGAAACTGCCGAGAACATAGGCGGTATGCTTATGGATAACGCTATCAAGGGATGCAGCGGCAAGGGCAGGACAGATGCTGCATGGAACTGTGTAACTGTTGACAGCTTCGAGGAGGATAAGTGGATACCTTCCGTAATGGCAAGCGACCTCTACAGCGGTAACAGCGGAGTTGTTCTGTTCCTTTCACAGCTCGGAAAGGTAACAGGCAAGAAGGAGTATCTTGATTACGCTGAATATGCCATGAATACCGTGGCTGAGGATTATGATGCTCTTATGGACGTGAAGAATCCTCCGATAGGTGCTTTTTCGGGACTGTCAGGAGCTGCGTACACAGCCGCACATCTCGGCAGAGCTTCGGGAAATAAGGAATGGTTCGGATACGCTGAAAAGTATCTTGCAAAGTGCGCTGATGCCGCAGCTGAGGACAAGAACTACGACTATATAGCAGGTGCAGCAGGAGTTATTCCTGTAGCCCTCAGCATGAAGGACGTATATGCTGACAAGAAGCAGGAGCTCGATTCAATAATAGAGAAACTTGCCGACAGTCTTGTATCTTCTGTCGGATATGAAAACGGACTTCCTGTCTGGGAGATAGAATCAGATAAAAAGAAGCAGTGCTATACAGGCTTTGCACACGGAAATGCAGGTATCCATTCGGGACTTTACCTTGCAGGCAGATATCTCGGAACAGACAAGTATGACGAGATAGTAAAGGGCTCGGTAGAGCGTGAAAGAGCACACTACATCAAGGCAGCCGAGGGCTGGGAGCGTTCGGATACCGACCATGCAACACAGCATGCGTGGTGTCACGGCTCGGCTGGTATCCTTCTCAGCAAGCTTCTCATGGCTCGCGAAGGCTACACAGACGAAAAGCTCGGCTTAGAGATTCGCAAGGCAATAAACAGCGTCGGCAAGTACGGCTTCGGTTATGGCCCGAACTATTGCCACGGCGATTTCGGCAATCTTGCGGTACTCGACCTTGCAGTACGCCAGCTTAACGATATGAAGCTGAAGAATACAGTGTTCAATGCTTTCAGCAGTCTTTACAATGAACAGCTTGAAGCAAACTGGAATACCACTAAATTCAAGGGCTGCATGAATTACGGCATAATGCTCGGACTTTCAGGCTGGGGCTATGCTATGCTTTCCCACTATACAGATTTTGAGATCCCACAGTTACTGTGGCTTGAATAATGGCTGTTGACTGCTTAGGCAGTTGATATAAATGCAGTTCTGCCGGGATATGATCCGTAAAATGATGCAATGGATCCGTTCGGTACACCTTTATCGGGTGTATGAGCATAATCAATGTACGATCTGATAAAGTTCATGGTGCATTTTACGGATAAGTCAGGGAACTGCCAATAATCTGAATGGAGGAATTAACAATGAAAAACCCAATGATCGAAAACAATATCAACACTGAGCTTTTCGAGGCTATCGATGAGAATGACGTTAACGGAGGACTCAGACTGGATCCGGGTGTGCGTATTCCAAAATCGGCTGATTGCGGATGCGAAGTGTCAGTAAGAGGCGTTTGTATTAAACAGACATTTAATTGCCCAATATTTACAATCGGCCGCTGCGGCATAACACCAATTATTGACGGACCTATAAGAAAGCTTTAAACCACCGACTTTGACATAACGTTAAGACAGAAGATATTTGATCGGTCCTGAGCAGATCATTGTGATTACTTTTATCAGATCGTGCAGAAGAAAAAACGTAATAAAAAATGGAGGAATTAACTATGAAAAACCCAATGAACGAAAACAACATCAACACAGAACTTTTTGAGGCAATCGACGAGAACGAAGTTAACGGCGGACTTTTAGCTATTACAATTGATCCTGTACATGTTCAGCCTATTTCATCATATTACAAGGGTTCTATTGTAATAGGCTGCATCAGATATTCAATTAACTGCAAACCGGTGAGCACATTCAGTAAAGACTGCTTTAGGATAACACTTTCCAAGTAAGAAAAAGAAATAACGAAAAATATAATGGAGGAACTAACTATGAAAAACCCAATGAACGAAAACAACATCAACACAGAACTTTTTGAGGCTATCGATGAGAACGCAGTTAACGGCGGACTTTCAGCTATGGGCATCAATACTGTAACTATCCAGCCTATTTCATCAGCAATGCCGCCTGTACTGGCATCTGTAAGATATGCATGCCTCACAGTTGTAACAAAAGACTTCAGATGCCTTAATGCATCACTTCGTATTCAGTGCTCGATCAGATTAGCGGTTAAGTAATGAAAAAGATAATGGAGGAAATGACTATGAAAAACCCAATGATCGAAAACAACATCAACCCGGACCTTTTTGAGGCAATAGACGAAAATGAAGTCAACGGCGGTAAGATAAATTCATTATCGATTATGTGCAATGTCATGAGAGTAACTGCATGCGGTGGTGTGATCTGCGAACTGAGTAAAATTTCACTGATCGTTTGCAAGTAAAATAATTATGGAGGAACCAAGCATGAAAAACCCGATGATCGAAAATAACATCAATACAGATCTCTTCGAAGCAATCGATGAGCATGCAGTAAACGGCGGAATTGATTCCTATGTTGGCAAGGGAGACTGTATTATCATTTCATTTGTGCCATCTGCCAGAGCAATATGCGGTACAGTAGTGTCATTTGACAGCAGATGTCTTCACATATCAATTCGTACTCAATGCTCTTTATTATTAGAGCTTAAGTAATAAAAAGAAAAAATGAAAAACATAATGGAGGAACTAATTATGAAAAACCCAATGAACGAAAACAACATCAACGCAGACCTTTTTGAGGCTATCGACGAGAACGCAGTTAACGGCGGACTTTCAATTATCGGCATCCATACTAAAACTATTCTGCCTATAAAGTCTGTTAAGATTTCATGCCTTACTGTAATGCCGAAGGTATCGGTTAAATATGGCTGCGCAGTTAAGTAATAAAAAGAAAAAATGAAAAACATAATGGAGGAACTAACTATGAAAAACCCAATGATCGAAAACAATATCAACGCAGAGCTTTTTGAGGCTATCGACGAGAACGCAGTAAACGGCGGAAGATCAATTTTACTTTTCAGCTGTCCGGCTCTTGCTTGTGCGATCAGAATATCTGTTAATATCTGTCCTGCCGTAGGTACAGCTGCAGTAGCAGTTGCAGGAGCTGTTGCTGCAGGAGTTGCAGGCGTAGTTAAGAAAAAGTAATAAAAAGAAATAATGAGAAACATAATGGAGGAACTAACTATGAAAAACCCAATGATCGAAAACAATATCAACGCAGAGCTTTTTGAGGCTATCGACGAGAACGCAATTAACGGCGGATTAAAATTAACACTCCGTCATTCATTAGTTTGCTTTATCACGCCTCCAATCACAGTATGGCCTGAGTCTTTATGCGCAGGAAATAAAAACAGTTTAATCGTGGGTATTGGCGTCACTTATACACTTAAAACAAATACTAACAAGTAATACAAAAGGCGGTCTGTATTCTCTACAGACCGCCTGATCTTTTATTTGCCGATATCTGAAATTGAACCGATGAATACAGGAACGTCGTGTTTGTCGACGATCATATATACGAACGGACGGTTCAGATAGATGTAGATATATCTTGGAGGATTCGGGTTAATTCCAGCACCTGCAGCCATAATAACTGCTGTTGCAGCAGCAGCCTTTGTGCCTTCCTTAGTCAGCTTGATATTTGTTTTCTGGAGCACATTCGAGATATAAAGCGAGTTTGCTCCCTCTACAGAAAGGTCATTTATCTTGCTGAAGTCAGCAAAATTGCTGTCGAATGCATTTTTCATGCCAAGATCTTTGAGAGTATCTGCCATTGAGCAGCTGTAATCATACTCGAATTCGGGTATCATGGTATGTACGATGACGTTATCCATGTCTCCGGGAGTGCTTAGCTGTTCCGAGAGCTTTGCAGGATCGAGACCTGCAATATATTCGTCAATGTCGATACCCTCATCGGGAAGGATTCCGACGAATTTGTAATCACCTGCATACGCTCTCTTGAAAGCGATAGCGTTATCGAGCTCGTAGTAGTTGTCCGAACTGCCGTAAAGACCGTCTATCTTTTTTTCTTGTCCGTCTTTTGTGGTGAATTTGGTTTCAGTGGAATCATCGTATTTATTCTGCCATTCTGCATCGAAGTAAAGGGTGTTGATAAGAGCCATTGCAGTAGATTCATCAATATCATTAGGGCTAAGAAGTTTAGGTATCATTCCCTTGGTATTTGTATTTACCCAGCTGTTGATGTCCTTTACAGTATCTGCATCGAATGCGGTCTTGTATATCTCAGAGCTGAAATACTTCTTGTTTGTTTCAAGGAACGAGTCATAGACCTTGAGAGAAGGTGTATCCTTGAACCATATCGAATTGGCAACAAGCACCTTTTCCTTTTCGGTGTCAGGAAGCTTATTCAGGAAACCAGCCATATAATTATCAAGCTCTTCGATTGAAAGATCATCTCCGAGAACTTCTTCCATCTGCTTAAGAGTATCACCGTCAGCGCCGTTTGCAGTCATAGCGAGTGCAGCGGCCGCTGAGAATGGAGAGATGAGCATATTGCTTTTTTTGTTATCACCCTCGTTGAGCTTCTTGAACATATTAACGCCGAATCTCATCTGAGTAGCCGCGAATTTTGCATCTGTGCCGGTTCCTTTTTCAGCCATGACGGAAACGGTATTATCAAGACGTGTGCTTCCTATTGCTGAAGGGGTATTGAATCCGTCCGCAGCACCAAGGAGGTAATCGCTCAGCTGCTGAAGGTCTTCCTCGTCGATTTCGTCGTTCTTATTTACATCGGCGTTCTTGAACTGGTCATCGCTGAGCTCTGAATGATCTTCAGAGGCTATGACCTGACGCATAAGGAGCAGGTCATATGAATCGATAACACCGTTATCGGTGATATCGCCGTAGTAGTGAAGTCCCTGAGGAGTTATCTTTAATATGTCTGAAATGGTGATCTCGCTTATTGTCTTGCTGTATTCCAGAAGGTCTTTGGAAGAAAGATCACGGTCTTCATCCATACCGAGGACCATTGCATCAAGAGTTACTATAGCGTTGTAAGGAACATTTCTTATTATTTCATACTGTTCCATACTTTTGTCTTCTGCTGCCCAGATCTCACGTTTACGTTCCTCAAATTCATCTTCACTGATAATGCCGTTTGAAAGCTCGCGTTCGGCTAATCTTAAAAGATCGCGGTAATAAGAATAGTCTGCAAAAGAAACATCGATGCCGTCCCAGTTATATAATCCGTATTCATTAGGTATAAGTATGCGGAAATCACCATTGTAGCCGTTAGTAATCAGTACATCATGGAATTTGCATCTTGCAACAGGTACTTCTTCAATGTAGTCGGCTTCTTCTTCGTAATCTTCTTCTGCATTGGCTGTGAACAGGCTTTTGTTCAGGGCAGGTGATGCACCTGAAAAGCTTGCTGCTGTAAGAGGCAGGCAAAGCAGAAATGCGGCTGTTTTAAGTAAATGACTTGCTTTTTTCATTGGAAATTACTCCTTTCTGCAACTGTTTTTTGTCCGAATGAAGCGCAGCACGAAGTCTCGTTCTGCGGAGGGCTCGCATCATAAGACTCCGTCCCTTGCTTCACCAAATCGCAACAATACCCTATATATCTACTACACTCGCATTGAGGGACGTAAATATAACAGCGATATGCAAAAATAATTGCGTATCATGGTAAATGCTGTGGTTTGACTTGATTAATGTATGCTCAGCAACTTAAAATCGGCTATATACAGCTTGTTTTGCCCGAAATGGCAAAATGAGCTTGACATAAAGAAATGCGACGCGCAAATTCACTGTTTTATGAAGAATTTGCGCTCCCCGAACATTGTTCGGGGCAATAACCGCCTAATGGCGGTTATTGAGTACGCATTAATTATATCATTATTTTAGTGAAAGGTCAATAAATTTTTGTATTAATTGTATACAAAAACGCAAGATTTTTCTTGGCAGATAAACTTATGTTTTTTTGAAAAAAGTGTTGCTTTTTGATTGAGATTAAGTTATAATATACCTATAGAATACTTTAAAGGAGGTTTTCCCATGATCCTGAATAAAGACTGTTACTGGAATATACTTGACTATACTTTCAAGCATCTTCACTTCGTAGAAGATCCGCTCAATCCTACAGATCAGATTAATCTCGATGTTGACAACGAGGAAAGATGTGTATGGCTCAAGGATATTTTTGAGAAATATACTACTCCAAGCTGTCCAAGAGAGGCTATACTCAGTGCATTCCACATACTCCTCACAAGAGATATCATCAAGATAATATACGTTGCTCCGAAAAAGGATTACCGTATCATCGATCTCACAAGCAAGGGCTATGAGGAATATCTGAAGAAATACAGAGTCATTCTCTGATATACAATGTGCAGCTTACCTGAAACTTCTGTTTTTTGGTGGGCTGCAATTTTTTTCAAATTTTTTTGGAAAAACTGTTATAAATCGTTTGCGGCATGCGAGTGTAGTGTATAGACGGCACCGCAAGGATTTCGTTGAGCTTTACACATACAGTGTTTACCTTGCGGCGACGTCTTAATAAGTACATAACTGTTCGGACTGAACGGTTTCATTGATCCTATTTCAGAAAGGAGTTTTCTCATATGAAAAAGCTTAAACAATTGCTCAAGATCACATCTCTCCTGCTGTGTGCGCCTCTTATTGCAGGTTCATTCTCAGCAGCAGCACCTCTCAGCGCAGGCAGAAGCATCACAGCAAATGCAGCAGAAAATGCTTCCGAATCCCATAATTACAGGTTTTCAGACGTTATTATAACAGATGCTGTATTCAGCAATAATGAGGATGGTGAACCGTTGCTTGACAGCTTTACTATCCTTGATCGTTATGGCTACGGTGAACAGATGATCAGGCTTATCCCGCCTGATTTAGGTACGCCTTCATCGACAGCGGGTGAGGACTATGAGGAATTTACAAAAAACACCAAGCAATTGATCGATGAATTTGACCGTGCCCGTCTTATTGCAGGAAAACTTGTAAAAGCAAACCTCAGCCAGAGCAGATACTCAGGTACTCTTGTAAATATCGACGTTATCTCAAATGAAGACGTAAGCGTGGATCCTGATGCTGTTTTTTCAAATCCGCAGTTATCCTCAGTTTCAAAGATATTAAGGATAACTCCTGTAGGTATGCATTACTACGGCGACGTTAACGATAACGGCGGTATAGATATCTATGATCTCATCCTTCTCAGACAGCTCATCACAAGCGGCGATACTTCCGATATCACAGAAGATCAGTTCAGAAACTCTGATATCAATAAGAGCGGCGAGCTCGATGAAGATGACCTTCAGCAGCTCAGCGAATATCTCCTTGGCGCTGCTAAGGACTTCAATCTGCCTTCCGAGATAGGAAGCATACGTCTCGACAATACAGTATCGGTCGAGGCTGAACAGGGCGTTGAAGCTGACGAGAAATTCGCAGATTCACAGATAAAGCTCGGCATAAAGATGCTTAAGAACCTGAATAAGAGCGAAGAGAAAAAGGCTAACATGCTTGTTTCTCCATTCTCTGCATCAGCTGCTCTTGCTATGACTGCTAACGGTGCGGACGGTAAGACTCTTGAGGAAATGGAAAAAGTCATCGGCGACACCATGTCAATAGACGATATCAATAACTACATGGCATGGTATATCAGCAACCTTCCCGATACGGAAAGCGAACAGCTCATGGTAGCTGATTCAATCTGGTTCAAGGATAAGCCTTCGCTCAAGATATATGATTCATTCCTTGAGACCAATAAGAAATTCTACAACGCTGAGATATACAAGACTCCTTTCGACAATCAGACCATAAAGGACATAAACAGCTGGGTAAACACAAATACAAAGGGCATGATACCAAAACTTTTCAAAGAAAATGATTTTGAACAGAAAACTAATGAGGATGAAAAGGTAATGACTCTTATCAATACCGTTTACTTCAATGCACTCTGGGAGCATCAGTATTATCACCCATATCCGGCTACATTTACTACCAAGGATGGTAATAAAAAGACCATATCCGCTCTGGGAGAAACATCCGATAACTATTATGTACTTGATGATGCTCTTGCATTCAAGAAGAATTATGCAGGCAGATACAAGTTCGTCGGAATCCTTCCTGATGAGGGCATAGATATCGATGACTATATCGAAAGCCTTGATCCCGAGAAGCTTTCCGAGCAGCTCAGGACTCCCGGGGATATGAGCGGCTACACAGTAGTCAACACCATGATACCAGAGTTTGATTATAACTACAGCTGTTCACTTAAAGAGACACTCGAACAGATAGGTATGCCTACTGCGTTTACATACGCCGCTGATTTCAGCAAGATAAACGATCTTTCTGTAGAGGGAGCAAAACCGCTTTATATAGCCGATGTTATTCAGAAGACAAACATCAAGCTCACAAAGAAGGGCACAGAGGCTGCTGCTGCAACTGCTGTTATCATGGCAGAGGCATCTGCTGTTGCACCTCCTCCGAAGGTTATAGATATTTACCTTGATCGTCCTTTCGTGTATATGATAGTTGACGAGAACGATACACCTATATTTATCGGTTCAGTTACAGATATCGGTGAATAAATGATATTTATCGGGGAGATCTTTCTGATGAGAGGTCTCCCTTATCTCTTGCCTGAGCCTTTACTTTAAATTTTAAGCCTGACAGGGTACTCGTGTAAAACTACTTGTTTAGTAATACTATAAAAGAGTACCCTGTCAGGCTTAAAATTTGGGGCAGAAAGTCTTTGGAAAAGGGGTTCGGGGAAAGAACCTTTCTTCAGAAAGGTTTTTCCCCGATTAAACACTGTATTTATTTTAAGATTCTCTCTTTATCCTGAAGTCAACAGAGCGTTTGAGGTATTCGAGATACTCGGCGTCACGGCACATTGCCTTGCCGATGTCATCAGAGAGCTTTGCTACGGGACGTCCGTTGACGTACTGTAGCTTTATAACAATGTTCAGTGCATTTTCCTCTGTATCGTTGGAGCAGAATGTACCTATACCGAATGATACCTTTGTCCTGTCGCAGAAGTATTCGTGGAGCTTCTGTGCGCGGTCGAAATCAAGGCTGTCGCTGAAGAGAAGGAGCTTTGTCTTGGGATCAACGCCGTACTTCTTGTAGTGAGCGATGATCTTTTCGCCCCATGCATAAGGATCGCCGCTGTCATGGCGTACACCTGTATAGTTGTTTACCATTGAACGGTTGAAGTCCAGAAGGAACAGGTCTGTAGTGATAGTATCCGTGAGGGCAGTACCGTTATCGCCGTCATACTCGTCATACCAGTCCTTCATAGCGTAGTGGTTCGTATACGCAAGGGGGATAGAATCTATACCCTGATACATCTGCACGAACTCGTGTGCGTAAGTACCGATAGGAGTTACATTGTACTTCATTGCAAGGTAAACGTTTGAAGTGCCGACGCACTTGTCAGTCTCTGTAACAAGGCGCTTTACCACAACGTCCTCCCACTCTCTTGAAAGTCTTCTGCGGCATCCGAACTCAGCGAACTTGAATGTGTAAGTGCCGTCATTAAGAGCCTTTATCTTGGCGTCAAGACGCTCCTCAGCGGACTTTCTGAGCTTGTCGTAATCGAATTTCATGCGGAAGTACACTTCGTTTACTATTTCAAGGAGGTATATCTCGAACTGCATTGCAGAGAAGAGGGGACCGTCCACAACTATTTTCAGCTCGCCGTTCTCGTCGAGTTCAGCAGTAACGTAGTCACGGATAGGTCTCCAGAGGCGGAGAAACTCAACGTAGTCGTCCTTGATGAAGCGGATAGAGCGGAGGTAATCCAGTTCCTCCTTCTTGAAAGTAAGTGAGCAGAGGTGATCTATCTGGTCATTTATCTCCTGTACCATTTCGGGAGTAAATACGATCCCCTTATTGCGGCACTTGAAATAGTACTGACCGCAGAGGTCTGTATGCTTATGGAAAATGACCTGATCCATATTGAATTTATACAGGTCTGTGTCGAGAAGTGAAATAACGATAGGTTCCAGTTTCATAATGATCTTCCTTTCGGTTAATAGTTTTCATGCATCACATTATGTGATGTTATTTTTTGCGTCTGTAGAGCTTTGCGGGACGGTGTCCCTTTCCTCTTGAATACTCGTTGGTTTCCTCAACATAGCTGCTTATCATCCTTCTGAAGTTAGCGGGAAGAACAGTTACATTCATTATCGTTTCCTGTACCTTCTGAAGGGCGGTAAGAGTAAATTTCTCGGGGAGGAAATCGAATATAGTATCATAGTGTTCAGCCTGATTCCTGAGAGCGGTAAGTGCAGCAGCAATAATTGCTGCGTGGTCGAAAGCAAGACCGCCGCTGTCGATGATGCTGAACTCTGTGCGTCCGAAGCGTGTCTTTTCTTCGGCAAGAACAGCGTTCAGCTGTATATCACCGTATTCAAGTTCGAGGTGATATTCGCCGCTTTCGTTCTTTTCAAAGCTAACTGCGAACCACTGTGCATCATCAGCATCGTCCATACCGACCTGTTTAACGGATTCTTCGCTGATAACCGATACATAGGCGTTTGAGATTATCCAGCCGCGGGGATCGCGTCCGGGTTTGCTGAAAACTCCAACAGGCATCAGCGCCGTAGGCATAACGTTTGTTTCCTCTTGTACCTCTCTTAAGGCGCACTGTTCAACTGTTTCATCCTTGTTAAGAAAGCCTCCGGGAAGCGCCCACATACCCCTGAACGGATGACCGCCGCGTTTTATAAGCAGAAGCCGCAGTTTGTTCTCGGGATTTTTGCGGTAGCTTTCCTTATCCTCAGAGCTTATCATGAAAGCTGCAACATCGGTCGTTACCGAGGGGCGTTCATAGTCGCTCTGTTTATAGTTGGCAAGGAACTCCTTTTCGCTGTCCATATGGATTACCTCCTCTGTTATTACTATAATGATAATAACACGAAAGTAATAAGAAGTCAAGGCTTTTGAGATATTTTCTTTTTTTAATTATATGCCTGACAAATTAGTGCCTTAATAAAAAAGGAAGTCCCTCTTTTGAAAAGGGACTTCCTGTATGTTCCTGTTTTTAACCGTATTTTACTGCGGCATCTCAGGGAGTGAAGTTATTGTTTTTGCATCAAGACGCTGGATAGCAAGAGCATCCATAGCTGTGATACCGTCGCCCGGGTTGTAGCAGTCTGCATTTCTTACGCCCGGTTCAGTGATAGGGTACTTTTGGCTGTTGGCGATATTCTGGAGAATGAGAAGCGCATCAGCAAGAGTTACATATCCGTCGCAGGTAGCATCGCCGTAGAGTATCTCTGTAACAGGAGGTGCATCTGTAGGCTGTACAGTTGTCGGAGCATCTGTAGGTGCTTCAGTAGCAGGCTCGGTAGGAGCTTCTGTTATCGGTTCTGTGGGAGCTTCTGTAGGAGGCTCTGTAGCAGGTTCCTGTGCTTTTGTTACGAAAACGGTATAGTTGATAACATTTCCAGTCATACCGTTTGTACCGAGGGTAACTGTCTCGCCTTTGCTGAATGATCTCTTGTAAAGATCGAATACAACTTCATTGCTGCTTGCAGCGGTAAGACCTGTCTTTTCCCAGCTTCTTATCCAGTCGGGGATGTTGTTTGCGGCTTCAACACGCTGATCGAGAAGGATATACGCATTTATGTCCTCACCTGCGGTGAAGCTTCCCAGGTCGCCTATGCTGTTCTTTGAGTTGCAGGCAGTCTTTATAGCTTCTGCGCCGTTGATGACGTCAGGAAGTGCTGTGTAAGTGAAGTCTCTGTCGCCGAAAATGTTTCCGCCGACTGATATGGAAGGAGCGATGCTCCAGTCAGCTCTTGTGGCATCGTCGTTGACAACGAGGTTCTGAATAAGCTCTCCGCTTACCTTCGGAGCTTCTGTAGGAGGCTCGGTAACAACGGGGATGTCGATAACGGGTTCATTTATCTTATTTGCTGAACCGTTGAGCTTTACGTCAGGTCTCGGGGGCAGGGGAGCGTTTGAATCGAGGTAGTAGCTTACGTGCGGAGGCTGGTTGTATGAGCTCTGCTCGCAGCCGACCTGCATACGATACTGCATATCGTGCATGAGAGTTGTAAGTCTTACATTTGTCTCGGTATTTGTACACCAGATACGGAGCTTTGAGTTGTCGGTAGTTCTGAGGATGAGTTCCTCACGCCAGTCGCCGAAAAGGTCGGCAGTAAGGCATGGAACAGCCTTTGTACTGTTGTTTGAAGCACAGCCTGTAGCTGTGAATATTGCAGGATAGTTGTTTATTGCCGCACCGTCGGTAATAGTGATATCGTCAAGAAGCTCACGCTCCAGATCGCCGTCCCAGTAGATAAGGAAGTTTGTAGAAGGCCATTTATTTCCTATCTGCTTACCGTCAACATCGAATACAGCATTTGCAGGTCTTGAGCCCCAGAATTCAGCACCAGCGTTGCCTGAGATTATATTGTCAGCGCAGCAGCGTCCCGTATCCTTGTCGCCGTCATAATGCCAGATTATCTGACCGTTCTTGCCGTCAACAAGTGAGATGCCGTATTTTCCGTCCTCGTGGCAGATAAATACCTCCTGTCCCTCACGGCTCGGAACGAGATCGCCGATGTGCATTGCATCGCCATGGAGCTGCTTTGTGGACCAAAGAAGCTTGCCGTTATCATCGATACATGAAGCGCCCATGCAGACTTCCTGCTTGCCGTCGTTATCGAAGTCTGCTACCATTACGTTATGGTTTCCGCAGCCGTAGCCGGGATCGTTCTTATTGAAGCCTGTATCGTATACCCAACGCTTTTCAAGCTTACCGTTGCGGACGTCAACTGCCGAAAGGGTAAGTCTTGTATAGTAACCTCTGCCGTATACAGCGGAGGGGTGAACACCGTCCAGATAAGCGATAGCGGCATTCATACGCTCGCAGCGGTTGCCGTAGTTATCGCCCCATGTGCTCTTTGCGGCATTGCTTGTAGCGTCACCTCGGGGAACGGGGAAGTCGATAGTATCAAGTGCCTTACCTGTCGTGCCCTCGAAAAGTGTGAGGTATTCGGGACCTGTGAGGATAGTACCTGCACTGCTGACATAATTTGCATTACCGTCGCCGATGACCTTGCCTGTACCGTCAACAGTACCGTCGCAGGTCTTGGTTATGAGTTCAGCCTTGCCGTCGCAGTCGAAATCAGCAACGCACATCTGAGTGTAGTGCTGACCTGCACGGACATTGCGTCCCATATCGATACGCCAGAGCTGCTTTCCCGTAAGTGTATAGCAGTCTATATATACCTTGCTGGTATAACCTGTCTTTGAGTTATCCTGTGAATCGTTAGGATCCCATTTTACGAATATCTCATACTGTCCGTCGCCGTCAACATCACCTACACAGCAATCGTTCGGCGAATAGATACTGCCCGGACTTTTCAGCGGGATATCAAAGTAGTTTGTACCCGAAGTGAATTTACAGTCCGAGGACATGACCACGCTGCCGTTTTCAATGGTGTCAACGCGGTATTTTGAAGATGAAGAACCTGTGCTGTCCCAGAAGTTATTGGGATCTCCTGCCTTGCTGGTGTAGATGAGATTGCCGTCACGGTAGAGTCTGAACTCTGCGTTATCGTCGTCATCAGCATTGAATCGCCAGCTGATGAACATACCGTTGCCGGACTTGATAGCGTAAACGCCGCGGTCGAGATACTCCATAACAGCGCTTCCGTTGCCGCCCACACCGTAAGCTGCATCAGCGGTTAAAGAAGTGAGTAAAGCGGAGTTGCTGCAAACTGCCAATGCAAGGGAAGCGGCAGCAGCGGTTATTTTTCTGAAAGATCTGCTCATCTTGAATGACCTCCTGATAAAAATACGTGTTTCAATACTCTTCATAATTTGTTATTTTGCATCAATATTTTGTGCTTACGTTTGGATTATAACATATTTTGAACAAAAAATCAATACATTATTGTATTTTATAAACTGATAAATCGTGCTTTTCTTTATAAAAGGTGTGTATGATATGCACAATAGAGCAGTGACAGGGGAGGCGATAGTGCATAAAAAAGGCTTTGGGAACGTCCCAAAGCCTTTATAGTTATCTGATTACGAGACCGCCTGCAGCCCAGTCTGCGCTGACGCTCCGATATAGTTTCATCATGACTTTTGTATGATGATTCTTGTAGATAGACCAGATCGCAAACGCAACCATTATTGAAAGGGCAACCGCAACAATGAGCTTTACGATAATGTTTGGTATAAACAGCAGACAAATTATCCATACGAGTATTACTGCTGCGATGATTATCGGCAGGCAAAATGACTTGAAAGTACGGTTTGTAAGCTTGATGTACTGCTGAATGTCTCTGACAGAGAATCTGTCGTAGTAACGGGCAATGAAGTTATCAGGTCTTGCCCATTTGTAGAAATCCTTGATACTCGGGAATTTAACGGTATGATCCATACCTGAAACCGAGTCTCTGTAATCGACGACCACACCACCGTTTGCTTGATAGGCGTTCATAATATGAACAACGGTTCCTGCCTGGACCTGTCCCTTGAGGGAAGTTACAACAAGAAACTTTCTATCAATAGCGTCCTCGATACTATTGAGCATATACGTCATAGAAAATAACCTCCAAGAAATGGTTGAAAGCTTTACAATTATGATTTACAGAACATAAATTATAATGCAAATAAAACTTTCTGTAATTTTTTCTTAATCCTCATTTTCAATTATATCACAATTCTAAGGCGTTAGCAAGTATTTTTTTGCTATTTGGAATAGAAATTTTGGTGAGTTTTCGTAGAAAATATTTCAACAATTTTGTATTGTTTTTAGCAGTGTGATAATTATTATTATATGAGATACGATAAATACTTAAATGTTTATTAAAATCCCATGTCCTTCATTTTCTTTTTGAAGTCTGAATTTACCTTTGCAACTTTCTTCTTTTCCTTTGCCTGTTTCATCAGTTCTTCCATAGAAGCGCCTGATGAAGAGGATATCTGGTGATCGACGCCCTGTACGGGAGCAGCTGTTTTTCCCATAAATGCATTAACTTTCTGTCTGTAAGCAGCAGCGCTTCCGTTGGTGGAATTGAGCTGAGACTGCGGTATGCTCTGCTGATAATGGCTGCCGTTATATCCCGAACCGTTATTCTGGTATGAAACGTTGACAGAACGGTTTCCGGGGTTCTGATTATAGGGAGCAGCGTTCATATAGCCGTTCTGCTGCTGAGGCATACCGTATCCGCCCTGCATCTGCTGAGGGTTGATGCCCTGCTGCATCATCTGCTGAGGATTGATGCCCTGCTGCATCTGCTGAGGGTTCATGCCCTGCATATACTGTGGATTATACTGCTGCATCTGCTGAGGATTCATGCCCTGCATCTGCTGGGGCTGAGGTACCCCGTGCTGATACGGTGTGAAATAGCCATTTCCGTCCTGTGGGAAAGCATATCCGTTCTGCGGATTTACCTGCTGTCCCTGAGCGGACTGCTGAACGTGCGGATAACCGCTCATGCCCATTTTCCTTGCATCATCGAGGTCTGAATAGAGGTAGTTAGGACCTGCAGCCTGTGGACTGATGAGGTAATCAGGAACATCCTCCTTATTTTCTCTGTTGATAGGCGGTTCGTAGAACGGGTTATCCTCGTCTGCCTCTGCGTCAGCTGCGAATTCGGCAGGCATACCGAGCGGTTTATGCTCTGCATTTGCAAGACTATCCGAAGCAAAATTGAAATCAGGGATCTGATCGAAGATGTTTTCGGAAGAGCCTGAAGTTTCAAGGCTTTCAGCAGTAACCGACTGTTTCTCGGAGATCACGACCTGACAAGCAGTATTAGCGCTGTTTACGCGGTAAAGAAGCTTGATGCAGTTACTGCATGGTTTAAGTATACTTTTATCAGCGAACGAAACGCTTATCATCTGTTTCGCGTTGATCTTGTTTTCAACAAGCATAGACATGATCGCATTATACTCGGAACAAGTAGTTGTAACGCTGTTTTTATCTATACTGATACCTGTTATACCTGTGAACAGTTCCTCTTCATCGGAAACTATGATACACAGAGCGGAATCAGCATAGGAAACAGCCTCGGGCTTTTCCTTCTTAACTGTATCGATCAGTGATTTAGCTTTGGTATACAGTGCATCCAATTCCATGTTTTATTGATATCCTTTCATACAAATATACTCCCTTATCGGTCCTGAGGCATTTGCTGCATCAGGACCGGGCTGCCGCGGCAGCAAAGGAGTGTTATGATCACTTATTATGCGTTCCTTCTGTAGAAGCAGAGCTGATTCTTTCCGTTAGCCTTAGCGCTGAACATAGCAGATTCAGCAGCTCTGAAGATGTCTTCTGTGCTTCTTGCGTCTGAAGGGAAGTTAGCTGTACCGAAGCTTGCGGTAAGGCTGAAATCGTCGCCTCTGAGGTTTATTGTATCGCTGAATACGCTCTGAAGCTGAGCAACGAAGTTGATGATATCGTTGCTTGAATAGCCAGAATGGAGAATGATACCGAACTCGTCGCCGCCGATCTTTGCAGCAAAGTTGTTTTCGCCGCAGAGAGCTTCGATCCTGTTTGCATACTGAACGAGGAGCTCATCACCTGTGCTGTGGCCGAAAGTATCGTTGATGATCTTGAAGTTATCGATATCGATATAGATGATAGTGCAGTCGCCGCCGCTTGCGATACGCTCTTCGAGGTTTTCCATGAATGAGTGTCTGTTAGGCATCTGAGTAAGACGGTCGTAGTAAGCAAGGTAAGAAAGAACCTCGTCCTTCTCCTGGATTATACGGTTGTTCTCGATAGCCTGTTCATAGCTCTTTGTAAGCTCTTCGTGCATCTTGTCTGTCTTCTGTGTGAAGTAGTAGATGATACCGCTGATGATAAGAGTACAAAGTGCAACAGCAACACCGGGAAGTGCGTTGAAGTTCTTAGCGAGAACGATAGAGAAAAGTGTGATAAATCCGAGGTTAAAAACGTTAAGGATAACAGCAGTGATGAAACCTCTCTTCTTGTTTGTAAGAACGAGGATAGCTGAGATCATAACCTGAAGCTGAGCTATGATACCGCTGACGCTGCTTCCGCCTCTTGACATGCCTTTGAGTGGACCGATAGCACCATCAAGGTTTACATCAAGTGTCTTGGAACGCTCTAACAGATAATCGATAATGCTCATTATAGCAGGGTTTTCTCTTCCGTTCATTCTGCCCTGGATGAACCAGAGAATGAGGAAAAGTACCGCACATATGATAAGAACAGGTGTATTCCCTTTTTTTGTTTTAGTTTCCATAGCAATCTCTCCATTATATTAAAATTCTTCGTCGCCATTTTTTCTCATGGCGTTCTTGAGCCTTTGTTTTTCAAGGTTAGCCAGTGCCTCGGCTTTTCTTGATTTGGCTCTTTCTTTGTTATTTGCGACTGCTTCGGCGAGAAGTTCAGCCGATTCGCTCACCATGTCCTCGTCGAAGACACACGCAAGGGAAATGTCGTCCTGTGTGCCGAAATTTGCGCGTTTGGTGAGATTTTTAACGATTGTCTCATCAAAATTGTCAAGATCGTTAAGCTTGCTTGCGATTATCGTGTGATAATCGAGGAAATCATCCTCGCTGTTGAAAGAAGTGTACAGTCCGTCGGTAGAGACGAATACCGCGATAGGGTATCTGTCGTCTATGAAAAAGCTGTTGAAAAGGTCGATAGCGTTTGAATTGCACATAGAAGCGGTTATATTAGCGGGAGCAGACTCCTGATACATTATAGGCATTTCTGCTTCGGCGTCTTCAAAAATAGCAACAAGGCTTCCGTCTCCGATCTGGATTCCGAAGGTAAACAGTTCGTTCATTACAGCAACAATGAGGGTTGTTCCATAGAAGGTCGCGGTAGTGAACTCTTTGAATTCCTCATCGGTAAACGGTTCTTTTTCCTTATAGGTAACAGGATTTTTCCTGATATCTGCCTGTATTTTCTCATCCCAGCGGGCGATGATATGCTTTTCGATCATTTTGATGATCTTTTCATCATCTGCGAGGATAGCGTTTTCAAAGCCTTCTGCTTTATAGAACTCTTCGATAGTTTCGAGAGCAGCCTCCACTGCAAATTTTGAACCAAGATCACTTCTGAAATGTTTTTTGCTTCCATGACCGTCGGCGACAACGGCGATAGAATAGTTGTCGGTTATCTGATATGCTGAATAATCCTGACAAACAGTACCTCTTTCGACGTGGCTTGCGCCTGTCACGGTATGGCAAAAACCGATCTGCATTATGTCCAGCCCCCTTCCTATACAAGATTTAGTGTTGAATTACCAGCCTGTATCGAAAGGAACGGGAGCAGAGTCGTCCTGATTCTTAACGAGCTCCTGGATCTGTTCACCGAGGAGTTTCTGTTTAGCGGCATAGACTTCTGCCTCTGTAAGCTCATGTTTTGTATCGTCTGAGAGAGTCATACTCTTACTTCCGATCTGTGAAGAAGTTACAGCGATGATCTTGATCATCTGAGCCAGCTGACTTCCTGAATAAGCGTGAACAACGGTATCCTTCGAGCCTGTGAACTCTGCGAGCATATCGTCGTTTGCTTCGTTTCCTATGCCAAGAGCGGCTTTAAGACCGAATTTATACCAGCTGTTGCCTTTAAGAGTCTTAAGGCCTTCCTTATAGTCATCTGACGGATAGCCGTCTGTCATAAGGAAAATAACGGGAGCGAATGAAAGTGAAGGAGAGTTAAGGAAGCTGTTTCTCGACATTCTTATAGAAAGCTCTCTGAACGCCTCTCCCATGCTTGTAACGCCGTCCGCGCGGAGTCTTGCCCATTCAAATTCCTCTATCGGGATAGGAGCGGAATACATCCATTTAACGTTGGTTGCGAAGGTAAGAACAGCTACCTTTACCTCGGTATCTGCTTCACCGACTCTTCTTATCTCGGGGATAAGCTCCTCCATAACTGTATTCAGCTCGCCCATCTTAGTACCCTTCATACTTCCCGAAGTATCGATCAGGAAGAAGATAACGAGGCTCTTTCTTGAAACGCCTGTAGCGCTGAGGGGATCATCGTCATCAAAATCCAGTATACTGCTTTCGGCAGAGGTATTTTCTTTAAGTATTTTCTCCGGAGCTTCGGATGGCTGACCGTTCATAGCCTTCTGATCTGCCATATTTTCTTTGCTCATAAGTTTAAAACACCCTTTCGTTTGTTTGTATTTGTTTTCATATAGTAGCCTTTACACTGCCGAAATCGACTTCAAGCCCGTTCCAGATCGGGAAGCCTTTTCCGGTAGGTATATCGTAAAAAACGCCGTCAGGCATTTTTGCACGCCATGTTTTCTCAGAAATATTCTTGATACCGAGCATTCCTGCTTTCAGCTTATTCTCGACAAGCTCGCCTGCAGCTGTCTGGAAATCGTCTGATTCGGGAGATATCTCACAGTCGTAGAGCTTAGCACCGACGTAGAGCGGTATACGGTAATCGCGGTTGCTGAAAGCCAGTGTGGCAAATGTAGAACCGCATTTCGGACAGCGGTATGAGGTATCGCCGACCTTTTCAAACATTGAAGTGAAGTTTGTTCTTCCGCACTTACATGAGATTATCTCTGAACGCAGGCGGATGAACAGCTTCTGCCATTCATTCTCTATCATTCGCTTATTGGGTTCTTTTATACCTGTAGTGAATGAGCGGGTGAAGGCATCGCGGATATAATCGGGGTATATCCTCCAGAACTTGATAACGTTGTCGTGTATTCCGCGGACAGGTCTGTTTGAAGCATCATCGGGATCGTACACGAACAGGGCATTGGAACCGTAGTGACGGAGCTCTGAAGCCTCTGTAAGGCATATATCCTTGACGACCTTCTGTCCCTCCATAGGATCGCCTCTGAAGAGAAGCTTGAAGAGAACGACCGCAAGGGAATACTTATCGGTCTGGACATTCGGCTTAGCCACGCCTCTGACTACTTCGGGAGCCATATAGCCCGGCTTACCGCCGATACCGAAGTTACTTCCGTCAGGAGCGATATTGTCACAGTCACAGACGAGGATCTCACCTGTAGAGACATTTATGAAGAAACCGCCGTCGTTAAGGTCCTGATAGCTCTTTCCGGCTCTGTGGAGCTGACGGAAAGCATTTACTATATTGATAACAGCAGTTATCATAGCGAAGAGACTTGTGAATCTTACGGGAGTCTTTACAGCACATCCTGTAAGAGGATCAATAGTCAGCTTGTAGGTATTCAGGATATCCACGAAGGAATCGAATCCCTCGGGTCTGAGTTCCATTATATAACCGAACTGTCCCGAACCGTCTTCCTTTGTAAGATATTTCGGCCAGAGGAATTTGTCACTTGGGGGACCGTCCTTTATATTGTTCTGGATATTCTTCCTGAACGCCTCGGGATTTTTGATCTTATCTACGTCATACCATTTGAGCGCCCAGTTCATACCGTTGAATTCAACAAGGTAAACGATACCCTGACCGCCGCTGCCGATTATGCTAAGCACCTTGGCAGAGCCGCCGTATTCCATTTCGACTTCCTGACCGATCTTCAGCTCAACCATTTGTTATTCCACCTTCCTGTATTGAATTGCATATCACCATTATTATTGTATGGATCAGCTTCTGAAAGCTGTACCTTTTGCAACTGTTTCAAATTTTATACCATTATTCAGACAGTATTTATGAACATAAGAATTTTCATAGCAGCGTATCACCAGTGAAGGGCAATACGAAAAAGCGTCAGCGTCGATGAACTTGATGCTTTCGGGGAGGAAGAGCTTTCTCAGCCTGTCACATCCCGAAAATGCAGCAGCGCCTATACTGCTTACTGTTGATGGGATCTCTATGATCTCAAGACTGCGGCAGAATGAGAAGGTGTTGTCCTCGATCTCAAGAATGCCGTTTGGTATTTTTACCATAGTCAGTTTAGCGCACTGACTGAAAGCGCCCTGTTTGATGACTTTAAGTGAAGCAGGCATCTCTACGCCTTTGAGACGCTTGCACTCTGAGAATGCGTATTCTCCGATAGCAGCAATCGAAGGAGGAAGCTGTATCGAACGCATGAAAGTGAATCCGTCGAAGCAGAAGCTGTCGAGCTTTGTATAGCCGTCGGGTATCGTTATGTTACCCTTGAAGCGGTATCTTATGGCGTCTGAGGGACGGAAGATACGTGCGTTGATATTGACGGGAGCGTCCTTCTTTTTCTTCTCTTCCTTCGGAGCGGATGCTTCTTCTGCCATAGCTTTTTTCGCCTCTGTCAGCTTGGGAGTGTACTCCCATCCGAGGAGATGGGTGAAGCAGACGAGAACGAATTCGGCTGCTGTTTCCGAGAGGAAGATCTCGCTTGTCATGTATTTTTCAGCCTTCATCACGGCTATCTGCTGGTTGTTTTCCTTCATCATGTTTTTAAGAACGCCTGAAGTCAGCATATTTTTGAGAAGGCGGCGTTCCTTTTCGTATTCGGGGATATAGTCGTTCAGAAGAGACACGAATTTATTTGTATCCCTGATGATGTCCCTGCCGTGGTGGTCTATAATATTTTTTAGTTCGCGTTTGATCGCTACGGTGTTTTCAAAGCCCTCGACATTCTGCGAAACGGGGGTACCGCAGTGCGGACAAACTGTCACATCGGAGCCAAGCTCTGCATGGCACTTTTCACAGCGCATATATCAACTCTCCTGACTGAATAAAAAATTTAACCTGGAAAGGGGTTGCCTTAAGGCATCCTCTTAATTTATTTACTATTTTAGTATACCACTTAACAGAAAAATTGTCAAGAAAAATGGATAGTACAATAGCATAAAACTTTCAAGGCCACTTTTGTAAATTAAGACGAACTATGACCCAAGACTGTAATATCGGCTTTAAATTACACTTTTCGTAATATATCACTTTGTAAAAAATGCATATAAAATCCTCATGATTTTTGTACCCCTTATTTTTAAATACACTTGCAATTTGTCCTTTAATATGATAAAATAACTATGTGTACTATGCACAATTATACTTAAATGGCGGTTATTTTACCGCAGCCGGTTTTTTCGGGCGGTATATCATATTTTTTCCCGGGAACGGGAATTAAACTATGGAGGTCATAAAAATGAAAGGGAAAAAGCTGTTAAAAAGAACAGTTCTGAGCTGTATGGCAATGTCAATGGCTCTGGCTGGCGGATGCGGCAGCAAGGCGGCAGAAGAGAAAAAGACGATAGCCGTGATAGCTAAGGGAACAGGATCAGAATACTGGGATACTGTCAATAAGGGCGCTGAGGAGGCAGGCGAAGAGCTTGGCATTAGCATCGAATGTTCTGCTCCTACAGGCGGAAATATTGTCAAAAGTCAGAACGAACTCATCGAGGCGGCTGTCGACAGCGGAGCTGCGGCTATAGTTCTCGCCCCGATAAGCTACAGCGGACAGGATGAGGCTCTTCAGAAGGCGCGTGACAAGGGCCTTCCGATAATCACTATCGACTCCGATACCGGCTTCGCTGATACACAGTCCAGCATCACAACGCAGAATATCGGCGCAGGCGCTATCGCAGGCAGATATGCAGGTGATATACTGGGCGGCGAAGGCAAATTCGCAATAATCAACCACTCTGAGGAGTTCCAGACAACTCAGCGTATGGACGGCTTCGTTCATGCTCTTACAGGCTATAATTCCGACGAGCTCCAGTCTGTACAGGATACCGACCAGTACAGCAGCAAAGTAAAGCTTGAAGAGATCGTATACTGCGGAGGCGTTCAGCAGAGAGCCGAGGAAGAGGCTAAGAGAATTGTCAGCGAGCATCCCGATGTAAAGCTGATATATACTACCAACGAGCCTGTTACCATAAGCGTCTGCAAGGCTATCGATGAAATGGGCGTTGCAGATTCCGTTCAGGTAGTCGGATTCGACTGCCCTGCCGAGGTAATAAAGTACATCGACAACGGTGTTCTCGACAGAACTATGGTACAGAACCCATACAACATGGGATATCTCGGAGTAAGATACGCAAACAAGATGCTTAACGGAGAAAGCATAACTTCTCTTCTCGATACTGGTGCGGTTCTCGTTAACAAGGATAATTTCAGCGACGATAATATTCAGCTGCTGGTTTATCCTCTCGGAAAGTAAGGAGGGACAGTTATGGCTAACAGATCACGTACTACAGGATACAAGCTTGCCGCTTTCTTCCTCTTCCTGACTATCGCGATAAGTGCGCTTCTCATCAACCTTATCTACATTGCAGGAGACAACGTTAACAAGAATTCTATCGGCTCTGTACAGCACGTTAATACCATCAACAACAAGTTCTCTGAGATAGACGAGAACGTTCTCATGGTCGTTGCGGGAGTTGACGAAACATCAGGAATAGACAGCGTAAACAACATCAAAAACGCATTTGCTTCTATCAGAACTCACATGAATGAGTATGAGCAGATCGAGAATCACAGCGAACTTGAGCTCCACAGATACACTCAGGCTAAGATCGCTATCAACGCATACGAAAAGAAACTCAACGAGGTGTTCGGTGATATATCCGATACCGAAAACAAGAACGCAGGCGATATCTTCATGCAGGAGATATACCCTACAGCTACTGTTGCAAGAGAAATGCTCGATGCCGTTACCGAACTCGGTTCAAAACACGCCGAGAACATGCTTCAGAAGAATTTCCGCTACTACATAATTGCAAACGGTATACTTGGTCTTGCTCTCATCCTCGGTGAGATAGGTATCGCACTTGCAGCAAGAAGAGTTAAAAAGGCAAACAAGGAGATCGATGCTCAGAATACACGTCTTGCAGCAGCAGGTCAGCGTATCGAGCAGTCCAACCAGAAGATGCAGGACCTTACGGTCACAAACCTTATCACAGGCATGAAGAACCGTTACGCCCTTGTGGACGATCTCGAGGAACGTATGGAGACAGACCAGTTCAATGTGGCTGTTCTTGATATGGACGGCTTCAAGTCGTTCAACGACTCTTACGGCTACAACTTCGGCGATGAGTATATCTCGGCAGTTGCTGCAAAGCTTTCGGCAGACTTCGGAGATGTTGCTGATATCTACAATATCTCGGGCAACGAATTCTGCTTCATTTTCCACAGCGACGTTCCCGATACCCACGCTCAGAGGATCGCTGATAAGATACGTGCGAGCATGTCTGCTCCTTTCAATATACTCGGACTTACCGTACAGACAACAGCATCGGGAAGTGTTTACCACTACCTGCCAAGCGACGGACTTAATGTTGACACTCTTCTCGTTAAAATGGATAACGCCATGCGTCAGGTAAAGCTGAACGGCGGAAATGCCGTTGCAACCGTAAACAGTATCTGATACGGCGACTGAAAGGAATTGTTATAATATGAATATCAGAAAGATAATCGCTTCAGCTGCTGCACTGACAGTTGCTTCACTCTCATCGGGCTGCGGTGCAGCCGAGGTGCTTTACGGTGAGAGCTCTGAGATCATAACTTATTCGGATATGATGAGCCAGAAGGAAGAAGCATCCGATCAGGCAGCTACCGATGAGGAAGGCAATACCGTTGCTGAAGAAGAGAATGCGGAAGAGGCTGAAATGACCTTTATGCAGCAGGATGAACTCAATGTTGATCCCGAAAAAGCTCTTGCTTATGTTGAAGATCCGGCTGCTGTCTATGAGAAGGTTGAGTACACTCCCGAAATGTTCTTCGGTAAATATACCAAGGCAGGCGTAAAGGGAGTTCAGCTCTCGGAGGAAGATGCTGCAAAGTTCGCTTCTGAAATGGACTATATGGAGTGCAGCAGCTTCGATGTTCCCGTAACTGCTCTGCCGTATCGTATCGAGGCAGGTCCTCATTCCAACGTTACGGCTATGAACTATCTCTCGGGACATAATTTCATGAACCTCTATTTCGTTTCAGCTGACGGCGCACGTCAGACGGTTCAGGCTTCATATACGGTAAAAGGCGATACCATATCATTTAATCCCGTAAGAAACTTCAATTATGATTCCGATGCAAACCAGCTTGACTACTCATTTACAGGCAAGAACCTTAAATATACCTTCAAGTTCGACGGTCCTACAATTGTTTTCAGCAAGGGCAACAAGAGCGTTAAGCTCTATGCCGAGGATCTCTACAATAACCAGGAGATAGACCTTACCGAGTGTTCGCTTAAGGACGGCTCGGATAAGTTCAACGAGGTGCATGAGCTTAATTTCACAGCCGATTCTCAGGACTATATCAAGCTCGGCGACAGAGAAAACCGCGATGTCAATATACAGCTCTGCGAGGACGGTATCTGCCGTCTGAGGTGGGCTGACGCAAGCGGAGAGACATTCAGTCAGCTTGCTTACTTCTACTGCGATGATGACGGTATAGTTCTTACAGACGGTAATAAGAGATACTACTACACCGCACGTTCATGGGATATCTACACCCAGAACGTAAGCGCTAACCTCTCTATCAACGACGCTCAGACACTTAAGGAAATGGATACCGAGAAGGTCGAGGAGATCATCAACAAGAACGATGAACTTTACAATGACCTTCAGAGTGCTTTCGACAGCGCAGGAGTAGGCGCTTCCATAAACCGTGAAACAGGTGAGATCGCGCTCGACTCACTGGTACTCTTCTCATCTGAAAGCTCGGATGTTTCGGATGAAGGTAAGGACTTCATAAACCGCTTCCTTACTGCTTATACCTCTGTCATCTTCAACGAGAAGTACGACGGATTCATCAAGACTATCACGGTCGAGGGACATACCGATACGAACGGAAGCTATGAATACAACCAGAAGCTTTCTCAGGAAAGAGCCGATAACGTTAAGAACTATTGCCTGACTGGCGAATCGGGACTTGACGAGGCAGCTCTCGGAAAACTCGGAAATATGCTTGAAGCAGTTGGCTATGCATATGACAAGCCTATCCTCAACGAGGACGGCACAGTTAATATGGGTGCAAGCCGCCGAGTTTCATTCAAGTTCATCATCAACCTTGAACAGTGACAAAAAGCATGAAGGGCGCACATTGTGCGCCCTTTTAGATGTTAGCTTGTAGGGGCTGCCTTTGGCAGCCCGCATAATCCAATACATACGGTCTGCAAGAGCGGACCGCCAAAGTCGGCACCTACAGGGTTTCAGGGAATTTTACGTATGCCGCCGGAACGCCGAGGGCGGTGTTCCCTACGGTTAACGGCTGAATATATGATGATTTGGAGTTGATAAACTATGCAGAGATTTGCGGCTGATGCCGAGATAATCCGAAGCAGAAGAAAGTCCGCAGCATTGCAGATATCCGACGAGGGAAAACTGATAGTCCGTGTACCTTTATGGTATTCCGACAGGGACATTTCCGAAATGATCGAAAAAAACAGAAAGTGGATAGAAGTACATACAGCCGCCGCTATGAAAAGAAACAGCGAGCTTGAAAAGCTTGAACCCTTTACAGCGGACGAGCTGGAAGAAATGGCACGGAAGGCACTTCGTGTAATACCCGAAAAAGTGCGGTACTACGCAGAAAAACTCGGAGTTACCTACGGCAGGATTACTATTCGCAATCAGAAGACAAGGTGGGGAAGCTGTACCGCAAAGGGCAACCTCAATTTCAACTGTCTCCTAATGGCGGTACCCGAGGAAGTGCTGGATTCCGTGGTGGTACACGAGCTTTGTCACCGTCTGCACATGGATCACTCAAAGGCATTTTACAAGGACGTTTACCGTGTTTTCCCCGAATACGACAGGTGCAATAAGTGGCTTAAGGAAAACGGTAAACTGCTTATCGGAAGAATGCTTGCAGGAATGAAGGAGAAATAAATGGACAAGATAAGGAAACACATCATATTCTACGGCTATGTTCAGGGAGTAGGCTTCCGCTGGAAGGCAAGCAGCACCGCGCGCCGTCTTGGTATATCGGGGTGGGTGAGGAACCTTCCCGACGGTTCTGTTGAAATGGAAGCGGAAGGCACAGCCCGTGACATAGAGGACCTTATACAGGCAATGGAAGACCACTCCTGGGGAAGCGTTGAGCGCATCACTGCGGAGAATGTTCCCCTGCACAATGATTATAATTTTGAGGTGAGGTAATATGAAGCTTGGTTTCATCACAGTGAACATACAGCGGTATTGAGGCGGTCATAAAGATAAAACCCTGAGCTCAGACCTGTTTGCGGCAGACTGCGGTAACATTCATACAGCCCGAGGAAACTTCGGCGTAGATATCTCCGCCCATAAGCTCCATAAGGCGGCGGCAGATATAGAGTCCGAGTCCGCTGCCGGGCTGTGAGCCTGAATTCGAGCCTCTCCAGAAGCTGTCGAAAACGTTGGACAGTTCCTGTTCGGGGAGGGTGCAGCCTGTGTTGCTTACGGTGATGAGACGACAGTCCTCCTCGTCGGAGAAGCTTACGGATATGCTTCCGCCGTCACCGTATTTCACGGCATTTTCGATGATGTTCTGAAGCACCTCTTCAAGCCTGTCGGGATCACCCGAGAGGATGCAGTCCCTATACTTCTCTATGGTGAAGTCTGTTCCCGATACCGTGAGCTTATCGCGGTAATAGTCCTCTATCCTGTCCATTACGCGGGAGAGGTAGAACTCGCTCTTATGAACTTCAAAATTCATGAAGTCGCTGCTGAGGCTGCCCATAAGTTCTGAAACGATATTCTCAATCTCATCGGCTTTGCTGTTGATATTTTCGGCAGCGGAAGCCGTTTTTTCCTGTGTGGAGTAAAGTCCCGAGGAAATGCCCTTTGCGTAGAGCTTTACAGCTGAAAGGGGAGTCTTTATATCGTGGGAGAGGGAAAGGAGAAAGGTCTTTTCCTTTTTGGCGTGTTCGAGCTCCTTGCTGCGTGAGGTTTCAAGCTCGTGGCGGAGCATATCGAGTCCCCAGATGAATTTTCCGAAATACCGGCTTTTACGCTCCTTAAGGGGCATGGTGAGATTGCCTTTGGAAAGCTGTTCGGGAAGTCCGCTTATCTCGTTGAAGGGCTTTATTATGCTCTGTCTTATATATAGCAGAAAGGCAAGCAGAAGCAGCGATACGGCTGCAATGGCGATATTTACTGTTCTGCGGAGACTTTGTTCTCGTATTTCCTTTGAATCCGAATACTCGATGCGGTAAAGCTCGCCGTTTATCTCTCTTACGGCGTACTCGCTGTCGGTGTCGAAAAAACTGCTGCTGCCGTCATAGCGGTAAATGCCTGTTATGTTGTCATAGTCCTCCGCACGGACCGTTTCGCCGTGTTCGGCGGCCTGAACAATGCGGTTTATCTCTATTTTGTAAAGGGGCTGACGCGCCCTGTTTTCCCTTGTCATTATGAGATTGAACGCAGCCGCAAGGGCAAGCATTATTATGACTGCCGCAGCGATCATCCTGTCGAAGCTCTTCATATCAGCCCTCCCAGCGGTAGCCTTTGCCCCACACGGTTATTATCCTCTCGGGATTTTTCGGATCGTTTTCGATCTTCTCCCTGAGCCACTTGATGTGAACGGTAAGTGTCTGCGGTTCGGATTCGCTGTCTGCGCCCCATATCCTGCTGAAGATAAGGTCCTTGCCGAGAGTCTGTCCCTTGTTGGAGATAAGCAGGTGGAGAAGCTCGAATTCCTTCGAGGTCATGGTGAGTGGGACACCGTCCTTTTCGGCAGTGCCGTCGGCGAGATTAAGGGAGATATTGCCGTCGGTTATCCTGTCCATAGCAAGACGGCGGACGAATATGCCCTTGATTTTTGCGATGAGGATGTCTATATCGTAAGGCTTTTCGATGTAGTCGTCAGCGCCCAGGAGTATGCCCCTGAGTTTATCCTCTTTGTCAGTCCTTGCGGTGAGGACGATAATGGGAGTGTTGTCCTTTGCCCTTATCCTGCTGCATACGGCAAAACCGTCTATCCCCGGGAGATTGATATCAAGCAGGACAAGCCTTGCCCCGTATTTTTCAAACAGGGACAAGGCTTTTTCAGCATCTGCGGCGGTGCTGACCGTATAATTTTCGGCTCTGAGGAATTCGCTCAGCAGGCCGCTGAGTTCCTCGTTATCTTCAACGATAAGTATATCTACCATATTACCAACCCATTTCCAGCAGCCAGTTGTTGAGACTGCGTTCACGTTCGTGGAGCGAATGCTCTTTGTTAATATTATACTCACCTCTGATGTTTCCGTCAACTATGTAGAGCACACGGGTGCATTTTGCTGCGACCTTCGCATCGTGTGTTACGAGCATAATGGTAGTGCCGTCGTTGTTGAGCTTGTTGAGCTCATCCATTACTTCGTCCGAGGAGTTGCGGTTAAGAGCGCCTGTAGGCTCGTCCGCAAAAATCATATCGGGAGAGTTTATCATACTGCGGCAGATACATGCTCTCTGGAGCTGACCGCCCGATACCTCGTTGATATCGTTTTCGGCGATATCGCTTATGCCGAGACGGTGCATAAGATCCCTTCCGCGCTTCATGATGTCCTTGCGGGAGCTCTTTTTCTTGTCCGATTTTACCGCAGGAAGTATGATATTATCGATAATGGAGAGGTTCTTCATCATGTACATCTGCTGGAAGATGAACCCCATATCGTCGAGACGCATTTTTGCAAGCTGGTTCTCGTTCATGTCAGCAAGGTCCGAGCCGCAGAACTTTACGCTGCCCGATGTCATTTTGTCCATTCCCGAAACGGTATACAGCAGTGTGGATTTGCCCGAGCCCGAAGGTCCCATAACTGCGACCATTTCGCCCTTGCTGATGCTGAAATTCACGTTTCTCAGCACGTTGTTCTGTCTCTTGTTTATGATGTATGTCTTGCAAAGGTCATTAACTTCAAGAATAGTATTCATGGTGATCTCTCCTTTATTCTATATCGGAAGTATCCGATGCCTTGATGGTTTTCGTGTAAAGAGCTGTGAACATTGCGCCGATAACTGCGGCAGCTGTGATAATAAGCGGATAAACCGCAAACACCTCTACGGGACGGATGTTGTATTCGATACCCTTCATAGCTCCCATGATGCCGAATATCGGATCTATGCAGAGCTTTGTGACGGGCTTGCAGAGGAGCATTGCAATGACAGCCGATGCCGCTGAAACGATAAGGAACCTCAGTGTGTGCTGTGCTATAACGGAGCTTGTTCTGAAGCCCATTGCCTTCATCAGCGCTATCTCTGATTTCTCCTTTGAAATGAACGAACGCTCCATAAGAACTGCTATCATTATGGTCATGATGACTGTTACCGCAATGACCAGAAGCTTTACGCTTACCAGTGTGTCCTTGATGTCTGCGCCGATACACTCCATAACGAAGCCGTTTGCGTCGTCTACATACTTGGTGTTGAAGATATCCTTCATCTTCTCTATGCGTTCGTCCACAGTTGCTTTATCGGGGTGGTCGTTGAAATCTATCTGGAATCCCATTACCTGAGTTATCATTTCATCGGGAATATCCGCATCCTCGTGGAATCTTCCCGTTTCGCCAAGCTGTACCATACTCTGGAAGAATCCCGAGATAATGTATTCGTCGGTTTTGTCGCCTATGGTTATCTCTATCTTGTCACCTATACCCGCGCCGAGCTTGTCAGCAAGAAGATAGGTCACTGCTATCTCGTTTCCGTATTTCGGAGCGTAACCCTCACAGTATGTGTAGTCCGAAGCCTTTGTGTCCCTGCAGAACATGAATGTAGTGGTGCATTTCTCGTCCTTGAAAGAGATGTTCGGAGTGATAAGAGTTTCGGAATGGATGGTTGCATCCATGCCGTTATCGGCAAGCTTCTTTTTTATATCACTGCACATTTCCTGATATGTTACCTCGCCTGTTACTATCTTTGATATCATCTCGGTATCAGTGATATATGCGTCGCTCTTTGTGGAACACATAAGCGGAAGAAGCTTTTCGCTTGCAAGGGTGTTGGCTGTATTGGCGAGTCCCATTATCAGAAGGAGGCAGACGGTAAATATAGCTGTCATTACTCCGAACTGCTTGGGACCGCTGAAAACATCGTTGAATGCAAGGAAGCCTGTAGTTCCGAGGCGGCTCTTTCCAAGACTGAAAATGCTCTTTTTGCGGAAGCGTTCGCCTGTCTGACCGCTTCTTACCGCATCGATAGGGGAGAGCTTCTTTATCCTGCGTGTACAGCTCCAGCAGAAAAGGAGGATTATGCCGACTACTGCCACACTGCAAAGAAGTCCTATCATCAGTGAACTGTCATTGTCAAGTACCATGTTGTCGCTTACGCTCTTAAGGAGCATATTCTCAAAGGGGATGCTGAGAAGGAATCCGAGAGCTGAACCGATGACCGATATACCAAGATATTTCACAAGATAAAGTAAACGTACCGAGCGGTTTTTAAGTCCCAGTGCCTTCATAACGCCTATCTCGCGGAATTCCTCGTTGATCGTGAAGCTTATGGTGAATCTCAGCATTACGAATGAGACCAGGATGAGGCATACTCCGAGTATCAGCAGAAGTCCTGCAACAAGTGTATTCATGATGTATGTCGTTTTCAGAAGCTTTTTTCCCTGGTTGAAGTTAACGGGCGGAAGGTCTGCAAGGTCCGACTGGAGAGCCTTTATATCGTTGGTATTTATGTAGTATACCGATATCATGTTGTTTTCATGTGTGCTCTTGTCGGAAGCGAACTTTTCATAGTCGCTGTTATTGATTATCATTCGGGGATTGCCCATCATGTCCGAACCGAGAAAAGCGTCCTTTGCTATTCCTGCGTATTCAAGCTCGATGACTGTGTCTCCCGACCTGAACTGAAACTTATCACCTATCGCTATATCAAGCTTGCTGACGATGATACCTGTGAAATATGCTTTTCCCTCTTCAACTTCCGTTATGATATCGTTGTCCTTGTTGAAGTAGTTGAGCTTGGCATTATCGATAGAGAGTATCATCATGGAATTTGAGAAATCAGCTATCTTTTTGCCGTTTCTTGTAAGCTGTTTTGAATCGCCCGCTATCTGCTGTTCCCTGCGGAAATCCGTTACGCTGTCGATCTTTTCAAGGAGCGGTGATATATTGTCCTCGCCGTTTTTTTCAAAGTTGATGATGAACTGGTCGCTCATATCCGCTTTTTCAAAATAGTTATCAAGTCCGCCCATAACAGTTATGATGTTGTTGACGCTGCTTGAAGCGAACATTGCTGCTATCATCACAAAAAGCAGCAGTATGGTGTTCATGGTCTTTTTTCGTTTAAGGTCCTTTTTTAGTATTCTGAAATACATCGTGATCCCTCGCTTTCTGTGATTATATATTAGCATGGGAATTATTAAATAATCCTTAAATGCTTTCAGACTAAAGAACAGCCCCCTTGCTGTATGTCTGTGACAGTAAGGGGGAGTTATAGTTATGAGGCAAGGAGTTTAGTCCGCACCGCCTCCGCCGCAGCTGCTGCAACTACTGCAGCTGCTGCAACTACTGCAACTGCTTCCGCAGCTGCTACAACTGCTGCAGCTATGTCCGCTGTCCGAGGTCGGACGATGTGATGTATCGTGTGGTATTGCTGTATAGGTAAGGAAGAATACAAGGTTGTAGAGGTCGGGAGCGGCGGTCCTGTCAGGGCCGTTTACGAGATCTGTTTGGCTTTCGCGGTTATTTATGAGCGAAAGGGCAAGATAGCTGTTTACGGCACCTGTACGCTTAAGTACGGTGAGACAATCGTAAGGGTTTGATGCAGCTTTTGCATAATATGCATATTTTTTCCAAGCTGCGAAGTCGTGTTTCACCTGTTCGAGCTGACCTGAAGCCGCAAGGTCCTGATAGAGAGTGCTGCTGCTGATATTTTTGCTGTAGGTGATGAGCCACTGGGAATCACCCTTTCTGAACTCGTAAAAACTATTGGTGTCGCCTAATCTCTCCTTGATGTACTGGAATTTGATAAGTTGGCCTTCTTCGGTTACGTCGCTGTAGAACTGTTCCTTAAGGAACTCTAAGTAGCTGTCATCCATTTCCTTCTGGAAATAGTCATAGGTATCACGAAGCGGTTTGTTGTAAATAAGGATGCCGTCATCAGTGAGCTTTATCCTGCCTTTTTTTGAAAGGTCGCAGAGGCAGAGGTAGAAGTTCGTAAAGGGACTTGATAACGTTTTTCTCAGCTTAGGAAGCAGAAGTGCCCATACATGTGGGACTTCCAGTGAATCGAGCCTGTCGGCAGCTCTGTCGAGACACTCGGGATCCTTTTTTATTTTTCTCTTGTTGATACTGTTCTTTATAACAAGGAAAAGGATAATACCGATGATGATGTTGAATGGGAAAGCCTGGAAAACGATCACAAATAATGCGATAAGTATAACTGCTAAAATGTCAGAAAATTGGAATCCGTCATCATCTGTGGAGCCGATCCCACGGGAGTTGCCCTCGTATTCCGAATATGAAGGAAGGTCGATATCGACAATTCTTCTGAGACCGTCGAAGCCCGAGCTGTCCATGTTCATTCTTACCTTGTACATTCCCGAAACGTTATCTGCCTGTAGATTGACTGCGTTGCCTGCTGTTTCCGAGCTGCCTTTCGAGACCGTAACAGTCATGCTGCTGTCGGAATTCGGAGTTACTATGGTAGCGTTTACCGAATTGACATTAGTTGAGAAATTCTTTCCGATGAACCTGTAACAGAATTCAGCTCTGTTATCCTTGTTGAGCTTTACTGCATTCTCTATCTTGTAGCCTATGGTGTATTTCACCATTTCATTGTGTGCATGCTTGAACCAGTGGATAGTATAGTTTTCGCTACCGCTTTCAAGGTAATAATGGTTATCGTTGCGGTCTGTATTGTACTGTGCAGCAGCCTCGTCATCGTTGATCGAACATGAGATCACCTCGATATTATCGAAGTATTCGAGCTGATTTTGGGGATCGTTTATATCCTTGTAGAAACGTGTGAAATCGCCCTTTGTGTAGTTGACCAGCCATTCCTCGTAGATTATGGCGTCGCCGTTTTCCAAGAGGTTTGCGGTGAAATCAGCTGACATTACATAGTATTGCTTATCGGAGTCGGCACATGCCGCAAAGGGCTGTGCAGTGAGTAAAAGCATTACCGCAGCGGTTATCATGAAAGTCAGACGAAATAAAATGTTATTCTTTTTCATATATCCTCCTTAATATTTGTAGTAGCAGTTGATATCCTTTCTGTTATAGTCACCCGTCATGGCGTAGCTGAGACACTTTGCACCGCCCATACAGAGATGTGCTTTGGGACATGAGTTGCATTCCTCGGGTATAGCAGTCTCTTTCAGCTGACGGATAATGTCGCTGTTGTCGTATATCTCGCTCATGCTTTTTTCAAGGCAGCTTCCGAGGGCGAGGGGCAGTCTTCTGCATGGCAGCAGGGTACCGTCCGCAAGCAGAGTGAGGAGCGATATACCTGCATCGCAGTAATAGTAGCAGTTTCCGCCTTCAAGGAACTGTAGCGAGCAGTTAAGGTGTACATCGGTATGGCTGAAAAGAGTTCTGCGGCTGTGTTCCTTTGTGAGAAGCTTTATTACCTCACGGTATTCCTCTGTGGAGAGAACGTCCTCCTTGCTGCTTCCCATAGGGATGAGTCGGTCCGCCCAGAATCGGTCAATACCGTTTTTCCTGACAGTCTTTATGACCTTGCCGAGTTCGCGGTAGTTGCCCTTGTGACAGGTGAAAGCCGCCATAGTCTGTATCCCTGCATCCTTAAGGTAATGAAGTCCCCTGAAAGCCTTGTCGAAGTTGCCCTTGCCCCTTACACGGTCGTGAGTCTCCTTTGTGCCGTCAATGCTGACCTGCACGAAGCGTATTCCCTTATGTGCCGCAAGCCGACCTGCGATATCCGCGTCTATGAGAGTGCCGTTAGTCAGCAGACCGTAGGTTATGCGGTTTTTGTCGCACTTGTCCATAAGCGGAAAGAGAGCATCCGACAGCAGGGGTTCACCGCCTGTGAAGTTGATGTGTCCCCGAAATCCGTGTGTATCGCAGAATTCAATGTACTGCGAAAGGAATCCGCTGAGTGTATCCGCAGAAAGCTCCGAGGCGTAATCGTCCTGATAGCAGTGGGTACATCTGAGATTGCAGCGGTGCAGGATATGCCATTGCAGGACGTGCTTTTTCCTGTTGACAGCGTTATCCGTCACGGCAGGAACTTGCCTGATGCAAGATAGAGACGGTACCATTCCTCACGGCTGAGATTTACCTTGCAGGCATCACATATCTCCGTAAGGTGTACAGGGTTCATAGTACCTGAGATAGCCTGCATATGCGCAGGATGACGGAGTATCCATGCGATAGCTATGGCAGTCTTTGAAACGCCGTATGTTTCTGCGAGTTCGCCGAGAACTTCATTAAGCTTTGGGAAATCGGGGTTATCCACGAAAACGCCCTTGAAGAAGCCGTACTGGAGAGGAGACCACGCCTGTATGGTGATATCGTTAAGGCGGCAGTAGTCCAGAAGGCTTCCGTCCATACTGTAAGCCATATCGGTAGTCTTGTTGTTCATATAGAGCGCCTGATCGATGAGCTGTGACTGATCCAGTGAAAGCTGTACCTGATCGAATACGAGAGGCTGTTTCACGTACTTCTTCAGCAGCTCTATCTGCATTGGCATAAGGTTGCTTACGCCGAAGCTGCGGACTTTTCCGCTTGTGTAGAGAATATCGAAAGCCTCGGCGACCTCTTCGGGCTCGAAGAGAAGGTCGGGACGGTGAAGCAGGAATGCATCCAGATAGTCGGTCTTAAGGCGTGAGAGTATCTCGTCGGCACTTGTGAGGATAGCTTCCTTTGACCAGTCGAACACCTTACGCTTGGGGTAGATTCCGCACTTGGACTGGATGTATACTTTATCACGGGGAATGCCTGTTTTGGCAAAAGCCTCTCCGAACCTTGTTTCAGCCTCGCCGTAGCCGTAGCAGGTAGCATGGTCGAAGAAATTTATGCCGAGGGAATAAGCTGTGCTGATGATATTTTCAGCCTGTTTTGCGTCAAGTTCGGGCATTCTCATGCAGCCCATGACTATTGCTGAAGCGGACTGAGGTCCGTTGGAAACATCTATATATTTCATGATTTTCTCCTGATTTAAGTTATTTTATTTCATTATAGCACATAAGGGGACGGATTTCAAGATGTTTTTTCAGCCGTCAGCTTGTAGGGTGTACACTTGTCAATGATCTTGGACACTAACCCTCAAAAAATAAGATGTTAAGCAGATAATGGCAAATTCACCTCATGTAGGAGCCGTAGGCGACGGAGTGAGGTGAATTTGCGGCGGCTCACCACA
>Ga0209407_1000418_pt1 | contig 56054 bp, 41 predicted proteins | sample AD_JPNHG3_MetaG_FD_184410 | JGI IMG/M metagenome (GOLD analysis project Ga0209407, IMG submission 184410) | Active sludge microbial communities of municipal wastewater-treating anaerobic digesters from Japan - AD_JPNHG3_MetaG (SPAdes) (version 2) | ecosystem: Engineered > Bioreactor > Anaerobic...
CTTTTATCAATACAGCAAGCGGCGGAAGCGTTGGGCGTTTCACGTACAACCGTTTGGCGGCTGGTTAGATCAGGGCAGCTCCCGACCGTCGAACTACGACCCGGCGGAAGCAAGCGCGTCCCGTCGCAAGCGGTCACGGACTTTGCAACGAAGGGAGCGACGGCATGAATCGCGAAATGAACAGACCGACAGACCCGAGACCTTATGGCCCGCCCCCTGAAGCGGAGGAAGTTAAACGGGGCGAACCGTATCATTGCCAACGATACAAAGACCGGCCTAAATGCAAGATGCTGGTGCCGGTAGAATGTCCGTTCCGTTTGACATGCTGGCTTGTCGTTTTGTTGAGCGGCGAACAGCCCCAGACGGTCTATATGGCTTCCTTGCTGATCGGGTGCAGCACGGAGGCGGTGAGGCACTACGTCCGTTCCGGCAAGCTGCGTCCTTTGGCCAAAATCTCGGGTGTAAGGGGCGTGTACTTTAACATTGATGAAGTCATGCGCTTCAAACAGGAAAGAGACGCCCAATGCAAGCGGACTTGAAAAGAACGCCCCGGCCTTGGGAGCGGCGCGAGGATGAAGAGCGGCGCGTGGCGACCGGGGATTTAGTGCCCTATGTCACGAGCCCGCTTTTCTCGGAACAGCCCGCACATGACGCGCTGGCGACTCTCAAAGCCGACTGCGAGACAAAGCCGGACACGGAAGGCGGCGCGGCCAAGTACATGACACTTGCCGACCTTCCCGACCCGTTGCCGGAAGATGAAAACCCCGCCGCGCTTTTCCGCAACGGCTGGCTGCGCAAGGGGGGCGGGGCGTTCCTTGTGTCCACGTCGGGAACCGGAAAATCGGTGCTGACAATTCAGGCGGCTTTGCTTTGGTCAACAGGTCGGGCGGCTTTCGGCATTGAACCGGTCAGGCCGTTGAAAATCGCCATAATCCAAGCCGAGGATGACGCCGAAGAAATGGCGGACTTCCGAAACCAGATCACAGACGGACTTGCCGAGAGCGGGATTGACCCCACGGAAACACAGGAGGCTTGCAAGAGCATCATTCTTGCCGACGCAACCGGCAGAGTCGGGGAGAGCTTTATCGAGTTTATCAATGGGCTTTTGCAGGAACGGCCGGAGGTTGATTTGTTGGTTGTCAACCCCTTCCAAAGTTATTTCGGGGGGGACATTTCACGCAACGCCGAATTGTCCCAATTCCTGCGAACTTGGCTTGACCCGTTGATAAAACCCGCGCGCGCCGGAGTGCTGTTTGTGCATCACACCAACAAGCCGCCGTCCGCCAAAGACAGGGACGGCTGGGGCACGGACGGCTTCGCGGCCTACATTGGCGCGGGCGGCGCGGAGCTGGTCAACTGGGCAAGAGCCATGCTTGCTTTGATGCCGGTTGAGAACGTCCCCGGCGTGTTCCGGCTTGTGGCAGGGAAGCGCGGCAGGCGGCTTGATTGGCGTGACGGAGAAGGCAACAAAACTCTCTCTCGGTTCTTTGCCCACAGCGACAAGCGCATTTTCTGGCGGGGCGCGACCCCAGAAGAGATTGAAGCGGCGACACAGGGCAAGGGCGGCGGCAGGCAATCCTATGACCCCGAACAGGACGCGCGGCAGTTGGCTGACAAGCTGCGCGTCAAGCCGCTTAAGCTTTCCGACGTTCGGAAACTCGCCGAACAGCTTTGCGGACGCACACGGGGGCGAAAGGCCTTTGATTGCCTGAAAGACAATCCCGGCGCGTTCGGTCTTTCGATGGTTCAAGCCGACTGGAAGGCTTGTGTTTTTGTCGGCACCAGAGCCGAAACCGAAGCCGCTGCAAGGGACTTTGACGCACAAATGCGAGCGACAAAAAGCAACAAGGGAGTTTTGCCGGAGTAAACCCCCGCTTTTATTGAGTTTTGCCAAGTCTTGCCAGTTGTGCCGAAAGACAACCCGCAAAACACCCCCCAGTTTTGCCAGTCTTGCCATATACCCCCTTTAGGGGGTATGGACGGCACAACTTGAGGGGACGCGAAACCGAGACGAAAAAACCATGATCGACACGGCAGCACAATCCAGAGTCTTGACGGCCTATCGTAACCGGCTGGCAGGGCTGGCAGGAATGAAGGGACAGCGCAACGCTTCACTGCTGGGAATATGCAACCTTGGGGTTCTGGCCGGATTGCCCGATTGCCAGATTGAGCAAGAAATCAGGGACGCATCCGGCAACCCGCCGCTGACCGTCTCCGAAGTGCGCCACGCGCTACGCAAGGCAAGGATGGACGTTCAACCGTTGGCAAGCAGACCGGACGCTTGCCGGACATGGGAACCGCCCCCGCCGAAGCCCCCGCCGTTGGGAGCCGGTGCCGTGTCATTCGTCAGGCGCATGATAGCACGGGGAACCGGCGCGGCCTTGTCACCCGTGCCGGTGCCGACCGACCCCGAAGAACAAACGGCGTTGTTTCTCGAAACGCTCTACAAGCCGGACGAGTTTCTTTTCATCGGCGACCAATACGACCGGGGCAAGATCGGCGCGACCGTCCGGACGTGTGCCGAGTGGACGGAGTTTATACGGGCGGGCGGGAAAGCCGCGCCGTTGATGATCGGCAACCCGTTGACAGGACGGCAGGGATTGACCAAAGAGGGCAAGCCGTCATTCAGGTGTACCGCCTGCGTGGAAGCCTTCCGTTACGCCTTGGTTGAGTTTGACGCCTTGCCTATTCCCGACCAGTGCGCTTTTTGGCAGGGCGTTATCAACGCCAAGGTTTTACCCCTGCGGGCGTTGACCTATTCCGGCGGGAAGTCAATCCACGGTTTAATCCAGATTGACGCGCCAGACCGCGCGGCGTGGGATAAGCAAATGGAAGTCTTGCTCTATGCGGTCAGTCATCCCGACGCGCCGAAAGAATATCAGGCAGACAGGGCTTGCAAGAATCCAGACCGCATGACCCGCTTGCCCGGCGCGACGCGACCGGACAAAGGAAGTGTGCAAAACCTCCTATGGCTGGCTGGTTGACAAGCGTCAAAGTATAATGTCACAATGGCAAGCGACATTCGCCCACTTGCAGGAATCTGACCCTTGCGCGCGCGCGTAAGGTAGACCGAACGGGCGGGTTGTTTTTTGTTTGTGTTTCCGATTACACAAACATGACAGACGCGAGGGGAAGCATGGAAAAAGCCGAAAAACGCATAAACCATAAGCGGGCGTGGATGAAACGCTGTTTTTTGTTTGTGTGTTTGTTTGTGGAACTGCCCCTTGTAAATCAGCCTGTTTCAGGTTGTTTCAAGCCAAAAAGGGGTTATGCCTGACAAACAAAAAGACCCCGTTTTTATTGAGGTTTTTCAACAAAAACGGGGTAAAAACTGGTGGGCGGCGAGGGACTCGAACCCCCGACATTCTGGGTGTAAACCAGACTCTCTAACCAACTGAGATAGCCGCCCGAAATGAGTGGACATTATGCCGGTTAAGTTGCGATTCATGCAAGCGTAGAATTAGTGCGTTTTCGCGCACGTGATGCGGCACCGGATGTGGACACCAGCGCGAGCGTGATGCTGTATGTGAACTCTGGCGGGTACGCAGTTGTGTACAACCCCGACACCGCGACGTGGGCGACGTGCTCCAACAACGTCGCGGGCGACGCCGTGACGCCGATCACAAGCGACGCATACGCACGCATCACCCTATACAAGAACTATGCTGCGGGTAAAGTGGCGGTTTTCGTGGACGGCGTTCTGGTGCGTGAGGGCCTGACCATGATCTCCAACCCATCATATTACCGTGCGACGGCTGTGCAGAACAGCGGTTGGACTGACGCATATCTGGACGACGTGGCGATCGCCGTGTCCTACCCGGGCGACCTGACGGGCGACTCTGACGGCGACGGCTGGTACGACGCGCAAAGAGATCGCCGCCCGGGGCTCAATCTCGGCCACGACCAACGGCGTTCCATATATCTGGTTGCTCGACCATGGGTTGACCGATCCAGATGGCGACGCGGGTCTTGACAGTTTTTCGAATGCTGGGGAGTATCTGGCCGGCACCAACCCGACCGATGACACCAGCATCTTCCAGATCCAGAGCATCGAAAGGAACGCAACGGAGACGATACTCACAATCATGGGCAACGATTCCGGAGCCCGTAGCGATTTCATCATCCATTCGTAATCCCCAGCGCGATTTGATACAGCCCGAAACCGGCCAGCGCGATGCCCGAGACGCCGGACAGAAACCGGTTCACCCGCTCGTCCCTTCTCCCGGCGTACGCGCACAGCAGGATGATCCCCGCCATGCTCGCCACCATCGTGCCGTAAAACCCCGCAAGAAAACCTATCCCGTTGACAGGCGTTTCGCGCCACCCCGACAGCAGCAACGGCCCGCCCACCAAACCCCAGTACACATAGGGGGATGGATTGAGCAGGTTCAGGAGCACGGCACGGAACACGCCTTTCCGATCAGGATGGTCCGCCAACGCGACCGTCTCAGGGTGCCGCCAGGAACGCAACGCCCCCGCAGCAAGATAGAGAATGAAGAAACCGCCAGCGAACCGCAACAGTTGTATCCACCACGGCGGGACGCGGCTCAGTACGATCAGTACCAGCACGATGATCGGTCCATCACTCAGCAGCGGTGCCAGCACGGCAGGCAATGCCTGCCGCCAGCCTCTACTCAACGTCAGAGAAACCAGATAGGCCAGAAATGGGCCGGGCTGCACCGCAGCCGCAAAACCGTAAACCGCACCCTGCACAAGGTATAGAGACATAGGCTTCCTTACAACTCCGAGACCAGCGAAAACAGCCGATGCTGAAAAAGGCGCAAAAAGGGCGAAGCCCCTCATCAGCTTGCGCATATTGAACGCCGCCGCCGCGAACACGGCCCTTTCTGCGCCGTTTATCGCCCGATAACGCCATGTTACGGTTTCCGGTCTGTGTCGTCAACTTTGGGACGAGCGCCTACTTAAAAACAAAAGGGGAAACGGAATAACGTTGACGTCTGCCAAATAAAGTGAAATGCTGGTGAAAGTTGCAGGCGTCCCTGTGTACTAAACGGACCCTCGCTCGACACGTTATGGACAAGGTAGTCAAGAGATGAATATGAAATGCATGTGGACACATGGTCTGGCGGCCGTCTCACTCCTCGGATGTGTGATCATTGCGGCCGGGGCGCCTTTTGAGCGGACGGTTTCCTTCACGCAACCGAACGGAACGGTCATCGAACTCTGGGGCAAGGGTGATGAGTTCCATGCTGTCTTCGAGACGCTGGACGGATACACGGTGGCGTATGTGCCCGAGTCCAAGGCCTACTATTACGCGACTCTGTCTGCCGACGGGACGGATCTGGTTCCCACGGCCTGGCAGGTGGGATCGGCGGACCCGGCGGCGTTGGGTCTTGTCAAACACCTGCGCAAGAGCGCGGCGCGCACGAGAGCCGAGGCGCGGGAACGTTTTGAGCGCTGGGACAGCGCCGTGCGTCTCAGCGAGCGGTGGCGGCAGCGCAAGACCGTAGTGCGCGCGACGGAAGGAGAACGTGTGCCGATGGCACCGCCTGCCCACACGACGACAGGCACCAAGGTTGGCCTCTGCCTGCTGATCGATTTCAGTGATGCGCCCGCCACGGTGTCGCAGGCCCAGATCGTGGACTTTTGTAACGGCGACGCCTACTCGGGATTCAGCAACAACGGGTCGGTTAAAAAATATTTTCAGGACGTCTCCAATGGTCTGCTGACTTATACCAATATCGTTACCGCCTACATTCGTATGGCGCAGCCCAAGACGTACTATAACGACACAAGCAAAGATTGCGGCGACCAAGGAAACCTCTTGGTCCGCGACGCGATCACGATTTTGAAAGCGCAGTCAAACTACGCCAGCCAGATCGCGCCGGCTTTCGCAAACCTGACGGTCGATGGCTCGGGCCGGGCAATCGCCTGCAACGTCTTTTTCGCCGGCGCAGACAGTGGTGCGTGGAGTTTTGGGCTCTGGCCTCACTCGTGGTCGCTCTGGAACGTCGGTGCCCAGTCGTTGACGGATGACGTCGCCGTCTGGAACTATCAGATCACGAACATCGGCAATTCGCTTAAACTGGGAACCTTCTGCCACGAGAACGGTCACATGCTCTGCGATTATCCGGATCTGTACGATTATGATAAGGACTCCAAGGGCGGCGCAGGGATTTTCTGCCTGATGAATTCGGGCGGTCACGGCGTCAATCCGGTGCAGGTCTGCGCCTACCTGAAACGAGCCTCGGGCTGGGCGACCACCCTCGATTTGACCGTCTCCTCCGACCTGACCGCCTCGTTGAGCGCATCAGGCGCGGGATTCAACACGTTCTACCGGTATGCCAAGCCCGGAGTTCCGACCGAGTACTACCTGATTGAAAACCGTCAGGCAACCGGACGGGACGCCTCGTTGCCGGCCTCCGGCATCGCAGTCTGGCACATCGACGAGCAAGGCGACCGTGACAACCAGAGTCTCGACTACAACACGGCCCATGAAAACTACGAATGCACGCTGATGCAGGCCGACGGTCGGTGGGATTTCCAAAACAACGTAAACAGTGGCGATGACGGGGATCTCTTCCACAGCAGCAACCCCGCCGCCGAATATCAAAACGTCTTTAACGACGGAACCCAGCCCAGTGCCCGTTGGTGGGACGGCAGCGGCTCCGGGCTCAACCTGTTCGCCTTCAGCACCAGCGGAAACGTCATGACCTTCAAGGTTCAGCCGCCGGCACTGATGATCACGACCGCCAGCCCGCTGCCGGACGGTGCGCTGTCGGCGGCCTACAGCCAAACGTTGACAGCTTTCGGCGGACAGCCGCCCTATATCTGGAGCCTGACCGCCGGCGCACTGCCCGCCGGGCTCTCGCTCAGTTCCAGCGGCGTGATCAGCGGCACGCCGACCGGCACCGGGACATCTTCCTTTGACGTGCAGGTCAAAGATGCCGCCAACGGCACAGCGTCCGCCACATTCAGCCTTGCGGTGCAGACGCCGCCCTCCCTGCCCTTCACAGAGAGGTTCGAAAACTGCGGCAGCATGCCCGTCGGCTGGACGCAGGTCATACAGAACGGCGATTCCGAATGGACCGTCCGTAATCGCGGACCTAACAGCCGTCCTGAAAGTGCGTTCGAAGGATCGTATTGCGCATGCTTTTTCCACGAAGCGTACGATGAGGTTGAAACGTGGCTGATCTCGCCGCTGCTGGATATGGGCGACGACCCCGACGCAGCGTATCTCAGTTTCTGGCACTATATGGCGGCATGGATAGACGATCTCGATGAGTTACACGTCTATTACAAGGGCGTCTCGGAGACGGAATGGACGCTCTTGGACGTTTTCGATGAAGAGACGCCGACGTGGACGCGCCGACTGATCACGCTTCCGACCACGAGCCGCCTGTTCCAAATTGCCTTCGGCGGCATCTCGCGATACGGATACGGCGTGTGTATCGACCAAGTCGAGGTTCTATCCGAACGCTCGTTCGCGTCCTGGCAACTCTGCTGGTTCACGGAATCAGAGATTCAGGAAGGCGGCGTCGCAGACGAGCTTGACGATCCTGACGGGGACGGCATTGTGAACCTCTTCGAGTATGCCTGGGCGATGGACCCCTGGGATCCCGACACCGCCGGCCTGCCTGGCGGCGGCCTGTCCGGCGGATACCTCACCCTGACGTTCCGTGAAAGCAAGCAAGTCGGCGACCTGACCTTCCTGCCGGTCGCTTGCACCGATCTGACGCTGGGCAATTGGGGGTCGTCAAACATCACGGAAGTCTCGCGCATGGACAGCAATACATGGTGGCAAGTGACTGTCCGGCACGACGTGCCGGTGAGCAACGCACCCGCCCGGTTCATGCGGCTCAGACTGTTACCGCACTAAAACGCCACCAGCAGTCCGTCCGCGACTTTGCGCGCGGTCTCTTCGTCGGCGAAGTGCCGCACCAGCACCAGTGCAAAGAGCATGGCTGTGCCTGGCCCTTGGCTGGTAATAATGTGGCCGTCGGCAATCACCGGCGCTTCGTCGTACGCTTTGCCCAGGGCTTCTGCGCAGGCGGGATAACATGTGGCGCGCCGTCCTTTGAGCACGCCGGCCTGCGCCAGCACCGTGGGGGCAGCGCAGATGGCGGCCACAAATTTATCGGACTCAGCAAACGCCCGGAGCGTCGCAAGCACCCGCTGGTCGGCCGCCAGATTTTCGGTGCCCAGTCCGCCGCCCGGCAGCACGATGGCACCGAAGGAGTCGATCTCCAGTTCGTCCCACACGGTATCGGCCAGCAGCACCACATCGCGTGATCCCGCGACCGACCGATCATGGCCCAATGCGGCTGACACCACCTCAATCCCGCCGCGCCGCAAAACGTCGATCACTGTGACTGCCTCAATCTCCTCGACACCATCCGCCAAAGGAACCAAAACACGCATCTTTTACCTCCTTGATTACACTCAAAATACTATGCCCGCCATCATAGCGTATCCAAAGGATCGGCGCAAGACCGCGACAAAACGAAATCGGGGTTGACCCCTTTTGCGTATCCCTTCATAATGGACCCAATCTGGTGAGAGTTTTGTTATTGGAGGGCACACATGCGACGTCGTGAGTTTTTGAAGGTAACCGCAGGCAGTGCGGCTTTTCCGCTGTTTTCGATCGGAGAGCCGGCTGCCGCAAAGAAGAAGATCCGGTTGGGACTTATCGGGTGCGGCGGCCGTATGGGGCTCGGCATACATTACGGTATTTTGAACAACATGTGCGGTCCGGACGAGGAGATCGTCTGCATGGCCGAGCCTGATCCGAACCGGTGGGACAGGGTTCGCGCCGTGGTGAAACACCATCAGCCGACGACGGACACCTCAAAAATCCGGGCCTTTTATGATTACCACGAGATGTTGGACAAGATGGGGAACGAGATCGACGCTGTCGCGATCGCGACGCCCAATCACCATCACGCCCTCCCCGCCCTCCTTGCGATGGCGAAGGGCCTGCACGTCTTCGTCGAGAAGCCGATGGCGTTGACGATTGAAGAAGTACGCCTCATGCACGCGGCGCAGAAAAAATCCGGTGTCGCGACGCAGGTCGGCAACCATGGCCACAGCGATGAAGGCATGCGCCGTCTTGTGGAGTATATCCAGAGCGGCGCGATCGGTCAGGTCCGTGAGGTGTGGGCCTTCAATGACCGCCTGAACGCGATGATGTACAATCCGCCGAAGGCCGATCCGCCGAAGGGCATGGATTGGGACGCTTGGTGCGGGCCTGCGCCGGTGCGCGATTATTACGCGCCGACCGAGGATCACAACGGCATCCATCCGCGCGACTGGCACGCATGGATCGGCTACGGCAACGGCGCGATCGGCAACATGGGAACGCATATCCTCGATCCCGTATTCTGGGCGTTGCGCCTCGGCGAGGTGCATCCCACGAGCGTGGAGGCTACCGATCTCAAGTGGGGGGTGGAAGGGAGTTGGACGTGGCGCAACACGCTCCACTGGCAATTCCCGGCGCGCAAGGGCATGGATCCGCTGACGCTGCATTGGTATGACGGCGTCAAAGATGGCATCCCGTACAAAAAGACGCATGTGAACAAAATCGGCGTCTGCCTGAAACGCGACTATCAGAACCTGCCGCCGATCATCGAGGAGCTTGAGAAGAAGCACGGGCAAAATCTGGGCTGCCTCGGCACGGTGTACATCGGCGAGAAGGGCGTCGTGGCGATCGGTCCGCACGGCAATGGTCTCCAGTTCGTCCCGGACACGCTCAGGACGCAGCTTCCGAGTCCGCCAAAGACGATCCCGCGCGAGAAGGGCATGAACCACCCGGAGGATTGGCTGCGCGCGATCCGCAACCCGAACCGTCCGGCAGGCTGCAATTTCGATTACTCCGCGCCGCTCGCGACGACGGTGCTCCTCGGCAATGTGGCGGCCCGCGCGGGACTCAAGAAACTTGAGTGGAATGGCACGAGGGTCACGAACGACGAGAGTGCGAACGCGTTTCTCAAGACGACGTACCGTAAGGGCTGGGAGATTAAGGGATAGGATAACGCTCAACGTTCAACGCTCAACGCTCAATTTTTAAGTAAGGAGGTTCTTGCAAAACCCCTTGCTTGCAGGCGTGGCACGGGCATCTTGCCCGTGTTTCATGGGCGGGACGCCCATGCCACGAGGGGGGGTTACAAGGGTCTCAAGGAAAAGAAAGGGAAGACTATGCTGAGAAGGGATTTTGTATCAATGGGATTGGCGAGCGCGGCACTCGCGGGATATGCGGCGAAGTTGCCGAAGAAGGTGTCCACCGCCGTTGCCAAGGCGGACGGCGGCGGCGACAAGCGGATGCGTGGCCCGTTCCCGATTCTCTCCACGCCGTACCACGAGGACGGCAGCGTGGATTACGAGTCGCTCAAACGCGGCGTGCGCTTCACGGCGGACGGCGAATGCCCGGGTGTGATCTGGTGTCAGTCGAACGACGCGGTCGATCTGCTGACCTTTGAAGAGAAGGTGAAAGGATATGAGGCGTGCGCCGAGGCGATGCAGGACGTGAATTGCATGATGACGTTCGGCTGTAACGGCGTGGACACGGCGCAGATGCTCCGCGAGACCGAGGCCGTCGAACAGATCGCCAAGAAGTATCCGCGGACGAACATCGCGATCATCACGCGCCCGCCGAGCACGGGTAAGACGCTCGATGACGTGCGCGTCTACTTCGAGGCGCAGGCCAAGGTGGTGCAGCGCCCTGTGATCATCCAGACGGTTGTGAACAATACCTGTCCGTCCCCGACAGTCGATATGCTCATCGACCTCGCGCGGAAACATCCGAAGATTTTCGGGTACATCAAGGAGGAGTCGGGCGGCGCGAAAGCGAACGAGAACATGATCAAGGAAAACGCCGCGAAGCCGATCATCCACACGGTGTTCAGCGCGTGGGGCGGCTGGCAGTGGCTCTATCAAAGTCGCCGCTGCGGGTCGGAAGGACTGATCACGGAGCGTTGCGCATACGCGCCGTTGCTCGGATACATCTGGAAGCAGATGGAGAACAATGACCGCCACGGCAAGTTGACACTCGCTTACGCGCTCTTCCGTCTCCTGATCGATCAGCGTGACTTCCCCGGCGGCCTGCGCGGGTATTCGCTCTACTATCTCCAGCGTCAGGGCGTGTTCAAGACCACCGTTTCGCGTGTCTACCAAAAGTCCGAGAACAAAGAGCAAGGCATGGTGGCGGTCGGCGACACCACAAGTTGGAAGCTCCATAACTTCAAGCTCACGGATCTTCAGAAAGCCGAACTCGATGAGTGCTACGACGACATGCTGCGCTTCGTGAAGGAGAATAGCTGATAGTGCATTAGTGCCGCCTTCCGCGTAACGCGCGGGAGGGGTAGTTTCAGGGTTTCATCCCAACCAGGATCGAAATCGGGGCGCTCTGGGGCTGCCGGAACTGCCAATCCTGCGGTAGTGCCGGTGGTGTCGGCAACGGCGGTTACGCCGCCGAGCTAACCCGACTTTCGCTATTCGCGGTCGCCAAAAAAATAATTTTCGTTGAGAAGCCCCTTTTGGCCTGTTTTTGATTGAAAAATGCCCGGATTTCACGCCGGCCGGTCTCAAAAGGGCTTGGCGACAGACTTTTGAAGCGGTTTTGTTGATTTGCAACGACTTGCGTCGTTGTTTCCGCTCGAATAGCGAAAGTCGGGCTAGCTCAGGGCAAGCGAAGCGCAACCCTGGGTCTGGGTTGCGACGCCAGCATATTCCGTGGCCTGAAGGACCACCTCAAAGCAACGACCGGCAGCGGGTCCAAAAGGCATCCAATGCCCCGCCTCAGGGTCACATATTCGAATATGCGACCCGGGCAGTTGTCTTTCTCCCTCCGTCCACCAGCGTACTTGAAGTCTGAAACCAATCGGCTTGCTTTTCTTAGGTTTATTTGAACACTCATCACGTCGGCGTTCGGCGTTCACTCAATCCGCGCTAAAGGGTCCCGGCCGGATCACGATCGGCGCTGTTTTCAAGCGCGGCCGGATGGCCAGCCAATCGGAGCCTTGGAACTCCGGATCATCATCGGCGCGGATCTCCACGTCCGTAAGATACGGGCACATTGTGTCCACCCAAAGTATGAGCCGCAGCAGGCTGTAGGGATCGACTTTCACGTTATGGTGCTTGCCGCTTGCGGCGAGCGCGACCAGCCTGCTGGTGTACGAGAGGCGTGTCATGGGTTCAGGCGTCACATAGGCGGCCGGATCGACCGTGCTGTAGGCTTCGACCTGCAGGGTTCCGGCCAGATCATATCCCGGCGGCAACTTTTCTGGAACGGCGTTCGTCCGCCCCCAGCCGGGGCGTCCGACAAGCGTGAGGTAGGGCTCGTAACCGCGCAAGGTGAGATCCAGTTTCTTCCGCGCACTGCCTTCGCCCTGATGGCACTTGCCGCAGTACCGGTCCAGCACGGGCTGCACGTCCTTGAGATAGCCGACCGAAGTGCCGAACCGCGCCGTGGCGGTCACCTTCGACTTCTCCGCCCGCGCGCCTTTGCGCAGGCCCATTTCACGCGCCTGCGCGAGTGTCGTGCAACCTTCCGGCGCACAGGTGAAGCCATCGTCAAAAGCCCACGGCACCGGTGTGATCGTGTCGGGCGTACTGCGGACGGCCGTGGACGGACCCGCACTCATCTGCGGCGCACGGCTGTGCGATTCGTGACAGCCCAGACAGCCGCGGCTCTCCCCCGGCATGACATTGGCGAAACTGCGCATCGTCTGGAGCGCCCGGTGCTGTTCGTCCAGCAGTTGGAAGTGCAACGCCACACCGCTCGGCACGGTGAACCAGCAGGAGCCGTCCGGATGAATGGGCACAATGCCGAGCACACGCTTGACACCGTCCGACTGCACCAGCGAAACCACCGGCCCCGTGGAGAGCGCAGGCCGTCTGTTCCAGTAGGTGTAGGTCTTCTGCTCGATGTGCATGATCCGCATGAACTTCGCCTTGCCCCGAAGCACCTCCGGCGCACCGTGGTAGACGTTCGCGCTGTAGATCGTGCCGCCCGCCGGATTGAGGCGTTCGGCCCTTGTCGGCCACTTGACGCGGTCAGGAAGAACGGGCGGCACCGGGCGCGGCCGGATCGGCTGGGCGTGGAAAATATGGTTGGCACCTTCGTAGACCAGCTCGCGGTTACCGTCCGTGTCCATCAGGTAAAGGGCGAACTTACCGTTGCGGCGCGCCGAGACCAGAAAGTCCCGCTCGCTCAACGGATAAGGGTTCTGATACGAGTCGAACTTGCCGTAGGCCAGATAGTCGGGCGACTCAATGGGATCGGTCGGGCCGTTACCGCACTCGGGCCAGTGCAGTTCGGCGGTCACTTTGGTCAGCCCGTGCGGGAAGTTCAAGCCCTTGTCCGGGTCGATGATGCCGATACTGCCCGCGAACCAGTTATGGTGAGCGCTGCCGGTGAACATCACGCGGCGGCTGCCGGGGATCGCCCGCACGTCCTTCAGCAGGTCCGGCCAGACCGACTGGTTGCCCCAGAAGGTGTTGGGCTGCGTGCCGTCGGGGTTGACGGTCCAGAGACTCTGGCAACGCCACAGCGGCTTGTCGGTATACTCCCAGCGCGTGTAAATGATCCGGCCGTCATGCATCATGGAGGGCAGATAGTCGGGTTCGTTGTTGGCCGAAATGAAGTAAAGATCGCCGTCAGTGAACGAGCCCCGCATCAGTATGTAGGCGTTGGTGGGCGGCATGCAGCGCACGTAGGTGTGGCCGCGCGACGAGGAAAAGACATAGTGACGGCCGTCGGGCAGGTAGATGGGATCGAAGTCGTCGAAGATCCCGGAAGTGAGCTGGCGCAGACCGGTGCCGTCCAGATTGCATTCGTAGATGTGAAACGCCTTTTCGTTGTGCGGCTTGAAGCAGAAGAGCACGCGCTTCCCGTCGAACGATAAATCCGATCGCCAGAAGCTGCCGTGCAGCGGTGTCTGCGGCATCAGCCGACGGACGGTGCCGGTCAGCGACAACCCGTCGACCACAAGCAACTGACCGCCGGGCACGGCCATATAACCGAGCCGGTGGCGCGTTTCGTGCGGCCACTCGCTCCCCTGCGGATAGGGCATGTCCACCAGCAGAAGTTGGGTGAAATTGACGACAGGATTTTCAAGCATCATCTTGCGGCGGATACGGCGCATGGAGAAGTAGATCTCCTTGGTTTTCTCTGCCGAAAGGTTGGGTTGAGCCGCAGCCTTGGCCAGACTCTCCAAACCGGATCCCGGCAGAGAGAACCGCGCCGCCAAAGCGCACGTCCGCGCGATCTCCCGCGCGAGGTCGGGTTTGCCGTCGACTTGAAACAGCCAGTCGTTCTCGATGGTCTGCCGCGCCTCGTCCGCCGTATAGGTACGTACAGGCGGCGTATCGGGTCGTACATAGGGCGCGACCCGTTCGGCCACATGCGGCCGCTCCGGCACCTTCGGCCAGTCGGCCGTCACCGCATCGAGAAGCACCGCATCGACATCCGGACCATCAGCCGCCAAACGGGATTTCAACGCATCCGCCCACGTTTTCAACTCCTGCCACCGTTTCCGTTCGGCCTCTGGACAACGCGCCCACTGCCCCTCGGTCAGCGGCATGTATTCGGTCAGGCGTTCAAGCTGGTCGGCCAGCCGCTGTTTAAGCGGAGCGAAGTCGGTGACAGAAAGAAAACGCACAGCCGTCTCACCGTAGAGCCGGGCATAGCTGGCGCATTCGCCGGGGAAGCGGGCCGACAGGGTCATGGCGAAGAGGTTTTGAACTTCAGGCGGACAGGGACGCGCGTTTCGGGCGAGCACGCGCCGCGCCTCCTTCAGCGTCGCTGCGAAAGTAGGCTGTTCGTGCAGCAGCGGCTTCCATTCGTCCGACAGAGCCGTCAATGCGTTCGCCGTCAGCCGTGCGCTCCCGGCCCGGAAGATCGCCGTCAACGCATCGGGCGGCAAGGCTGCGGTATACAGACGCAGGTCATCCAAACCGCCTTGGAAGAACTCCCCGCTGCCGCTGTGCGAGCCGACAAAACCCGCCGCGCGCGCGACGCGGGCAGTCCCTTCATGCGGCAACTGACCGATCAGCACACCATCGAGAAAGACGCGCATCTCGCGTCCGTCGAATGTCGCCGCCGCAAAATGCCAACCGCCGCCCAGCAGGTTTTCCGGCACGATCCGGGCGTCGCATTCACGGTAGGCGCCGTTGACGTGCAACCCCAAAGACAACACCTTCCCCTTTTCCTGAAACGAAAAGAGGACGCGCCCTTCGAGGGATTCGATGCGGAACAACTCATTGTAGGTGTCGAACGCTTCGGGCCGGACCCAAGCCGTGACCGAAAAAGCGGTCAATTTTTCAGGCAGCACACCGGACTCAACACGCAACGCGTGCCGCCCCGAAAGCAGCAGGGGCCGGTCAGTCACGGCCCGGAGCCCCGCCGGCGCCACGGTCCCGGTTTGCAGTCGGCTGGAATCCCAGACCGGCGTCGGCGCGGCAACCGCCGCACCCCCCATCCAGACACTCCCCAGCACCAGCGTCATGATCGCCATTCTTGTTCTCATCGTCACCCCTGTTTTGTTCGGCCTTATCAGCCGATAAGTCACTAAAGGTTCCCTCCCCACAAGCAATTGTCGAACGTTGCAGAAGGATGGCACCCTACGAGGGCATAGCCGTCAGGCTCGATTTGCGCGGCACGTTTTCGCAAATCGACGAGATGCCGCTCCACGGGAGTCATCTTGGCTTCGAGCGCAAAGGTGTGTCCGTCACGAGCAAGGACGAAATCGATCTCGCCGCCTCGGTTGGAGAATGTGACGGCACCATAGGGCTGAAGCTGGTGACAGAGCGTGTTCTCAAACTGCGCACCGCCTGACAAATCGGCGTTGATGTTGGCAATGCCGGTATCAACGAAAAACACCTTCTTGGGGATGCGTTCACGGACAGACGGACTTTTCGCATACGCCGGCAAAAGACGGATCAAGTAGGTCTGCTCAAGAAAAGCGATGTAGTTCATGACCGTCGGGCGCGACAGGCCGATGATCTTCGACAGCTCATCGACGTTCAGCCGCGAGCCGACGCGGGCCGCAAGCAAGACAACGAGTTTTTTGAGGTCGGCGATGGACTTGAAGTCTGCGAGCTGCATGACGTCCAAGTTGATGTAAGAGCTGTAAATGACATCGAGCATCCGTCGCTTGCGCTCAACCGTGTCACTCAGAGCCACGGCTGGGAACCCACCGTAGGCGATGTACTCCTCGTAAAGCGCCGTGAGCGCTTCATAGGCGAAGGTGTCGAACTTGACCTTTGCAAGCGCGGCAAGGTCCACCGTCGGGGGGATGAACCGCGCTCCCTTGATCGCAAGGAACTCCCGGAAAGAAAACGGAAGAAGCTCGAAAACAATCTTGCGGGCCGAAAGAGACTCCGAAAAATGGTTTTTAAGATAGAATGCGCTCGATCCCGAAAGAATGAACTTGATGCCATAGTGGTCGTACAGGTATTTGATGACCTGCGGGGACTGCTTGACGTACTGGATTTCGTCGATGGCGACCACAGCGCGGCGGGAAAGATCTAGTCCAAACCCGCGCAGAGCATTCGCGACACCATCGAAATCCTCGGACTCGAAGAGACGCTGGGCGCTGACAAGGGTCAGGTCAAGATAGAGCGTATTGTCCGGAATCTGCCCGATCAGCCATTTCAAGGTAGTGGTCTTCCCCACTTGGCGCGGGCCGGTGATAACAAGAATCTCCCGACTGCCCAGCTCGTTCTTCAAGACAGGCCAGAGATCCCTTTCAATGATAGGCGTTGAATCCATAACAGGACTTAACCATATTCTTGGGTTTATGTAAAGCGGTGGTTTACATAAATAGCGAAAAACTGGAACTACTCCTTGGGAGTGGCTGGAACCCCGGTCGCCTCAAGAACCTTGCGCATTAAACTCGCAGCGTCCTCGACAAGCTTCGATGGATCGCCTGCTAATCCTGAGAAAAGGAGTGCCTTTTTAACAAGCTCGACACCCTTTTCAACTTGTCCGACATTGTTTTCCAGCATCTTCATTCCTGCAATCGCGTAATTTATACCGGCACACATCGCATGATGGCGCGCCAAATCGACATGCTGATCGGCGTTGGATGCGGACAATTTGATGATCTCATCAATGTCTCCCTCGGCTGTGGCCAAAACCGTTTGCATCGTCAGGATCTCCTGCCTCTCCTGTTCCCCGATGGTTTCAGTCTGAAGTGCTTGAGCATGCTCCGACAACTCCGAAAGTCGCTTCCGCGCGACATCAAAGCGCATATCCTTGATGTCCTTCGCGATAGCAATCATGGTGTTACGAAAATCTGAGCGTGTCATTTTCGCATTCTCCCTTGCCAAGCTGTTTCACATTTTGCAGTGTGCTTTAGCAACAACGTTGGATTCTTTCTTGGTATAAAAAACAAAAATGAAGCGACGGGGAATACCGGCCCACGGAAACGCTGCAAAGCGGTGTTCCGAATAATTGTCCAACGGGGGCAATGACTTTAAGCCACATTGGTTTATGAGACCTATATTGTCACCGGCCATTTCACCCTCATACACGGGCCTTGTCCCCAATAGGTTGAAAACATCCGCCAGATTATGTCCGACGACAACTCCGTCGTAAGTCGCCATAAACTTGTTATACCCGTGCGCGTCAAAGAGAACACATCCTTTGTACAGACCAAAAACAACCAAGACAAGCAGGGATAACAGCAAGAAGATCAGTTTGCCATATGAATACAGTCTGCCGCCAACAACAATATAACGATCTGTCGGGTTCTCAGCATTCTCCGAATAATAAGGCTGACACTTATTTTGCTTCGACCTTTTTTGCCAACTGAGCACCAACGGCACAACACATATTGAGCCTAGGCAAAGCAGTATCCATAGAGCGGGCCTCATTGCGAACGCTTCTCGCTAACTTGCTTGTCGGTTTGATTCTCCATTCGGCTGAACACATGAGCCTCCGAAACATTGAAAAGGCTTGCACTATGTACGCGGACCATCTTCGCCAGTTGATCACTGGTCGCCTCCAGCAGAACGCGCGCTCGACCAGACTCTGAACTGATCTTGCCGTTGATGCTGCCATTCTCAACCAATGGTCGGACCTTCTGGATATCCATGAACGTCATATGTAGCAGGTTGGAAGACACAGAACACTTGACAATCAGATAACTAGCGTCAACCGCTTGCTGGCCATTAACGCTTTGGGGCAGCAGGCTAACAAAGGTTTCTTCTCCAAGTTGAACCGGCAAACCAATAAGTCTAATCATGCTAAACCCGCCTTCACTTGAATGGTCACTTCGCTCAAGATGGACAATATCCAGCTTATGGTCCGTGAATTTCGAAATCAGGAGATAGGTCCTGGTTCTGTCTCTAAATGACGTCCACGCGCCAACAAACTCAGACCCGCTCCCGTCAAATCCCAGCGGTTCTCGAGATATGACATCGCAAGACACGCAGAGTGCAGTTGTAAGAAGAACAAGTGCAACACGACTGACTAATTCAACTCTCATCATTAGCTCCCGGCTCTTTGTCCAATACCGAATTGCGTCTCTTTTCTCTCTCCTGAAGCTCAGCAAAAAACCTGTCCACTTCGAACGTGAACGGTTTCAAATACACTCCTAGATAGTAGCGCCCTTTGTCTCTAAAACTCCATTGGATGTTCGCGTGTTCAAAGTATTCACGGCTATCTTTCATGGCCCTTCGGTCTATTGTCGTAGCCCTGCTCAAATACTTTGACAATACTTCATCCAGAATATGATTGTCGACACATTCAGTGGTTTCGTCGCTCTTCAAGGTATTCCACCTGCTCTCTCCCTGACGACGATTCAGAATCAAAATCTCGTAATGAACCGATGATTTTCCCTCTGCAACTTCGATCCTAATTCTTCTTGTAAAATCATAGATTTCAGTCATATATCTGACACGACAAAAACTTTCGATTTGGATATTGCCGCCGCTCGGCACTGGTGAATCCAAGAGAAGTGTACGCCAGGCCGACAAGGAGCATTCCTGCTCCCGCAGTACGTGGGAATCGATTAGAACAGCCTTCTGTTTTTCTTCCATACGGACAACAGAAGCACATGCCGTCACGAGCAAAAACATGCTCAATATTAACGACCGTATGGTTATTTCCTGCATTCCCATGTCTGTGCTCCCTACGGTTACCATTCATTCCGCCACCAGAAAACCGTCAACCCGCGATCCGCCACCCTTTTACGCGAATCGTCATTTCAAGTCAAGCGGGAAGAACCAGAAAACGAAAAACATCGTTCTTGCGCTTAGATTACGAAAAGAGTAATGTATCCGCACGAATGCAGACGCTAACAGACAAGGTTTTTAGACTGGCGCCGCCGGGCGGGCTCTTTGACATGACCGTCATCGCGAACCTCTTCCCGGATGCCAGCCCGGGTGCCCGTGCCTTGCTGGTGCATCGAGCGATGCAGGCCGACGAAATCCTGCGCCTGAAGCCGGGGCTCTTTGTGCTGGCACCGCCTTATCGCAAAACCGAGCCGCACCCGTTTGTGCTGGCCGCCTGCCTGCACGCGCCCTCGCATGTCAGTCTCGAATCCGCCCTGGCGCATCACGGACTGATCCCCGAGGCAGTCTATCAGGTCAGCAGCGTGACGGTCGCACGTAGTCGGGAGTTCGCGACCCCGCTGGGAGTGTTCAGTTTCCAGCGTGTTCCGGCGCTGGTGCCGCGCGCGGGCGTCGAAGCCGTGGAGGTTGCCCGAAACGCCTGGGCGTTCATTGCGTCACCCTTGCGTGCCATCGCCGACCTGATCTATCTCAACAAGCCCATCACTTGGAAAAGGAACGGCATGAGCTACCTGACCGAATCGCTGCGCATTGAGGAGGAGGATCTGCAGACGCTCTCGTTCGAAGCCTTAGATGAGATTCTGGAGAGTCTCCGCAGTCGGCGCGTTTGTGCCTATCTGCAAGGATTGAAAGGAGCGATCGGCCATGCTGGGTAGGGTATTGAGCGCCAAACTGCGCGAATACGCGCCGGCTAACGCGGTCGAACAGGACAACGTCCTGCAAGAGGTGATGCAGCACTATGTGCTGGCCAGCCTCGCGCGCGCGGGCCTGTTCACCGACGCGATCTTTCACGGCGGCACCTGTCTGCGGATCGTCAATCAAATCAGCCGATTTTCGGAGGATCTGGATTTCCTGCTCAAACGACCCGATCCCGGTTTCCGCTGGCAGGGCTATCTGGAGGCTGTCCAGAAAGACTGCGCTCAGGAAGGCATTGCCTTTGAAATCCAAGACAAGTCCGAAGCCGCATCGGCGGTTCGAAAGGCCTTTCTGAAGACTGACTCTATCGGAAAGCTGCTGACGCTAGAATTACCCTTCGAACGCTATCACGCACGCAAGCTCCGGATCAAACTCGAGATCGACACCAACCCTCCGGCCGGCTCCGCTTTCACCACCAGCTACATCACCTTTCCCGTGACAACGGCGTTGACGACTCAAACCCTTGAATCAAGCTTCGCGCTGAAGTTGCATGCGTTGCTCTGCCGATCCTACGTCAAGGGCCGCGACTGGTACGATTTCGTGTGGTATGTGACCCGCAAGATCCGCCCGGATCTTGCCTTGCTGGAGCATGCGCTTGACCAACAGGGGCCTTGGGCCGGTCGCCGGATGAATGTCACGTGGGCGTGGATGATCGAAACCCTGCGGGTGGTCATCGGCCAGATTGACTGGTCCACGGCCCGACAGGATGTCCAACGGTTCCTCCCGCTTCGCGAGCAGGAATCCCTCAGCTTGTGGGGTTCGGAGTTCTTCCTGTACTATGCGGACATGATGGAAACGATGGCTCCATGAAGGAAAACAGAAACTGAGTGCAAAGCGCACGCCGTTGTGTTTCAATACGGGAACTTTACTTTATTACAAGGGGATATCGTTATGACACGTCTTTTCGTTCGTTCTTTGTTGACCTTCGCACTGTTGTGCGCACAGGCCGCATTCGCCTTTCTACCGCCTTCCGATAAAAAGGAGGGGGTGACGCTCCGCATCGAAGGTTTTGTCGAGCAGTCCACCCAAGAGCGCTTTCAAGCCGAGAAGGTTCCGGCGGACCAGCCGCTCGCCTTCACTGTCACGCTTGTCAATAGGCGCACCGAACCCGTGGGCGGCAGTGTCAAGGTCTGGCTGAATGACGACTGGCAGATCGTCGGCGACGACACGTTTACGTTGACCGCCGAACCGGGCCAGAGCGTCTCCGCCTCCTGCAAAGCACAGGCTAAGCCTTCCGTCCTAAACGCGCTCTACCCGATCCATGCCCGCCTTGCGCTGACGATCGACGGGCGGGAGACGGTCCTGCATCCGATCGCGATTTTCGATGCGGTGCTGCCCGCATCCGTCAAAGCCCCGACCGAGCAGCGCGAGGTTCGCCTTGCCGACGGCGTGCTGCGGCTCGACGTCGGTGCGGACCGCCGGGTCTTTATCTCTCAGGGCAAAAAGACCCGTGAACTCGGCATTCAGTTTTCAGGCTCGGATGCGGCGAGCGGCACCCATGTGGGATGCAGCCGCACGATGCGCGGCGGCGTGGAGCGGGCGGGCTTTGCGGTCCATCCCCCCTATCGCGGCGGCGCTGGTGAAACGTGGAGCGACTTCCGGCTGGCGCTGCCCGCTGGCAAGCCTGCCGTCCTGAACTTCTTCACGGCGATCCGCGACATCTCCCCCACCGAGCCGCCTAGCGACGGCACCGAGCACAAGGTCTTTGTGATCGGTGCGGACGGCGAGACGCGCGAACTCTTCTCGCGCTTCAGCGCCAGTAAGACATGGGAACCCGCAGAGGTCGATCTGAGCGCGTATGCCGGTCAGAGCGTCACGCTGCGCCTCTGGACCGGACCGGGACCGAAGAACGACACGACTTGTGACCAGTGCTACTGGGGCGATCCGGTGGTGACGGTCGGCACCCTGCCCGCGCTGGCGGACGAGGAGACGTGGCAGGCGCTTGAGCGGACAGCGGTGGCGCGTGCGCGCGATGCGCGTACCAAGCGCTTCGGCATCGGTCCCGGCGCGTTCCGGCTCAATGTCCACGGCCAGCGGTTCGGCGCGGCGGTCGCACTCGGTCGCCAAGGACTCACAGACGGCGTGATCGCTTTTTCCGACGGCACGCGCGACCTGATCTACCGAGGCTTCGCCTGCGATATCGACGGCGCACCGGCGGGCGGTGTCGAGAACGGCATGCCCGTGCTCGCGATCGAGACGCGGCGCGGCTGGAGCAAGTGGCGCGTCACGCACCGCATCGCAACGCCGAGCGGCACGCTGCCGGCGCGTGCGACCCTTTGGGCAGAGGACGGCGCTCTGCGCGTGGCGTGGGACATGCCGGGCGTCCGGCGCGACCGGCGCGGCACGCCGCGCTTCACGCGCCTCGGTCTGGGCGCGGCGCAACTGCCAGTCTGGCGCGCGTACGCCGGTTTCGGTAATGTGATCGAGAACCCCGGCGCATTCACTCTGGGTGCCGGAGGATTCAGTTTGAGCACGCGCCATGTCGGCGCGGACTACACCAACGGCCTTAGTCTGGTGCAGGCGTGCGACATCTTTCCCGACCGTCTGGTCCATGTGTCCGAGACGCAGCGCTTCGCCCTCGAGACGCATCATGACGCGGCCTTCTTCTTTGTGCCTTCCACGCAGGGTGCCTTTGCCGCCGCACGCGCCTACCGCGACCTATGCGGATTTGAAAGAGGCCCAGGTCTCGACATGTTGGGCGGGCGCATGTGCATCGACCAATGGGGCGGTGACTATCAAGATGCAGCGGAGGGCTTGCGCCAGGCAGCGCGCTACGGCGTGACCGACGCAGTGTTCGTAAAGCATGCGTGGCAGCGCTGGGGATACGACTACCGGCTTCCCGAGATTTATCCCCCGGCTGGCGGATTGGAACCGTTCCTTGAGATGCGCCGGGCCGCCGAAGAGGCCGGCATGCTCTTCTGCCCGCACGATAACTACATCGACTTCTATCCCGACGCGGAGGGTTACAGCTACGACCACATCGTCTTCACTGAGTCCGGCGCACCGATGCGGGCGTGGTACAATCAGGGGCGGCGTGCCCAGAGCTACCGCTGGTTGCCGCACGCCTTCGCACCGTGGATGACCGACAACATGCGGCAGATGCGCGACGGCTTCGCGCCGGACAGCTTGTTCATCGACGTCTTCACCGCGATCGCGCCCTTCGATTACTACGACCGCGACGGTGTCTTTTATGACAAGAACGCCACGCAGCAGGCGTGGCGCGACGCCTTCGACACCTGCCGTTCGATCCTCAAGCGCGGCGCACCGATGATCAGCGAGGCCGGCACCGACGCCTTGATCGGATCGCTTGATGCAGGTCAGGCGGATCACTTCGAAGCCTCACGCTGGATAAAGGATTTCAGTGACGCGGACCGCACGCCGTGGCACGACATGGCCTCGCACGGCAAGATGGTGCTGCTCGCGGGCGGGCTTGGCCCGCGTTACAGCGAACTGGGCTGGCGGATGGGGAACCGTCCGGAACACGGCTACGGTAGCGACGACTATCTCTCCAACACCGTGCTGGGCGGACGCAACCCCATGTGCGACGGCCCCTTCTCGCGCCGCACGGTCATGACCTACTGGCTGCTGCACGATGTCTGTGACACGCTTGCGGCGGAAACTTTCGAAACGCACCAATTCGGCGATTCGATCTATCAGCAGCACACCACCTTCAGCGGCGGGGGCAAGGTCTGGGCCAACCGCGGCTCCAATCAGGTTTGGACGGTGGCGAACGACCGCAAACTGCCACGCTACGGATTCTACGTGCAGACGCCCCGCGCCGAGGCCGGTGTGGTGTTGATCGACGGACAACGCGCGGGATTCGCCCGTTCCGAGAAGAGCTTCTTCGCCGATGCGCGACCGCCATACGATCCGCTCACCCACATGAAGATCGAGTCCGCGACCGTATCGGGCAAACACCTCGGCAATGGTGTGTTTGATCTGGAGTTTCACTGGAACGTACTGACACCGCCGATTGAGGGATACGTGCCCTTCCTGCACATCTGCAACGATCAGGCCAAGGAGGGAGGTTCTGAAAAAATCGCCTTCCAGCCGACGATGAAGCTGGATCCCGCGTCATTCAAGCGGGCGGGCGCATTCACGGCCACCGCGCGCGTTACCGTGCCGCCATCAATGCCGGCCGGCGACTACCGCGTCCGTTACGGCCTTTTCCGCCCCGACGCCGGAAACCGAATGGCGATTCGCGGGCTGGACGACGGCAATCGACGCATCCGCGGCGGTGTAATAACCGTCGCCAAGAGCGGCAACACATTCACGAGCGGAAGCTTCACCCTTGAAAGCGAATCCGCAGACAAAAACCGCGAATTGAATATCGCCGGCAAGATGCTTAACTTCGGTCCCATCACAACGGACGGCGCGTTCCGGTTGTTGCATGGCGAGCGCGGCGCATGGACACTCATCCCGCTACCCGGCAGCAGGTCTTTCAAAGCGGAGATCAAACTCGGCGCATTGGGCGCGCCCCGCGCGCGCGTCAAGGCCGTGGAGCTGCTGGATGCCTGGCATGCGGCAGCGCGTGCAGCCGAGTGGTCGCAAGAGGGCGACACGCTCCGGCTCGCATGCGACGGACAGGCCTTCGGCTACCGCATCGACTTCGAATAGCCTTCCCCTCTGGGGGTGTGGTGCTGCTCGGGTTTTCTCATCCACAGATGGGCACAGATTACGCAGATTTTTTGAGTGTAAAAACGGGCGGAAAGATGGGTGCCGGGCGCGTGCAGGGCATGCAATACGGGGCGCGCGGTGACTCCTAAATCCTAACTCCTAAATGTTAACTCCGCGCGCAGCGCGGCTGCGTGGTACAAGGTTTTAACCTCATCTTTGTGATCACTGGGTGGTCACAAAAAGTTGAGCGCCTCTCCACTTATTACCTCTCACCTATTACCTCCGTAGCCGCAGCCTCCCATGCGCGACGCCGGGCAGGAGGGCGCGGCGGCGCAATCGCCGCACGCCTTGGGGGTCGCTGTGGCGGGCGCAAATGTCGAGAACTGCTTGGCCAATTTCTTTGCGCCGCAAGCGGGGCATTTCACGGGTTTGTCATCGAGCGTCCGCGCCAGATGCTCAAAGGCATGGCCGCAGACCGAACAGGCATATTCATAAATCGGCATGTTGGGAAGGATAACCGATCATGGGATGAACGGCAAGACAGGACGGCGCGGCTGTCGCGGTGAAAACAAAACTGGACAGGACGGCGCGGCCCAAAAAACACCAAAAAACACCCTCCCAAAAAAACTGCAAACTTGGCCGTTGACAGTCCACATGCGATCGGCTAATCTTGTAGACCTTTTTCGCGAAGAAGGAAGAGAGACAGGTTGTAACCATGACGAAGACGTTTGTACCGAAGGATCCGGGCACGGCCCGCAAGTGGCAGTTGGTAGATGCGACCGACAAGCCGCTGGGACGGCTTGCCGTCAACATCGCGAATGCTCTGCGCGGCAAAGACCGCCCCACGTTTGATCCGAGCGTGGACACGGGCGATTTTGTGATCGTGATCAATGCGGAGAAGGTCCGCTTAACCGGTCGCAAGCTCGATCAAAAAGAGTATCAGCGCTATTCCGGCTATCGCGGCGGGCTGAAACGTTTTTCCGCGCGAACCATGCTGGAAAAGCACCCAGACCGCGTGATTCTGGAGGCGGTGTGGGGCATGCTGCCGAAGAACACGTTGAGCCGTAAGTTGATGACCCGGGTGCGGGTCTACCGTGGCGCGGAACATCCGCACGCGGCGCAGCAGCCTGTGGCGGCAGCGTTCTAAACATTCCAATCATTCCAACGAGAAGGTTGACGAAGATGTCGAAAGAAATTGCAGCGGGCACCGGACGCCGGAAAACAGCGGTCGCGCGTGTGCGCCTTACTCCGGGGACGGGCAAGTGGTCCGTGAATAACGTGGCGATCGAGGAGTACATCCCGAGCGATGCGTTGCGTCAGTATCTGAGCCAGCCGCTGGCCCTGACGGGAATGGAAGGCAAATATGATGTGTCTGTCACCGCGAAGGGTGGCGGGATCAGCGGCCAGTCCGGCGCGATCCGGCACGGCCTCTCCCGTGCGCTGGTGGCATCCGACGCGAGCCTGCGCGAGGTGCTCAAGAAGGCGGGATGCCTGACGCGCGATTCCCGCATGAAGGAGCGCAAAAAGCCGGGTCAGCCCGGCGCCCGCAAGCGCTTCCAGTTCTCGAAGCGCTAATCGTTTGATTTTTCACATCACTCTATCGAATGTGCGGGCGCCTGCCTCTCGCGGGCGTCCGCACTTTGCATTTTTAGGTTACCACGCTTATGTCTTTAGGTTTATTTAAGAAACTCGCGGGGAAACTTCTGGGCGGATCCGCCGCTCCCGCAAAATCGGCGCCGGCGAAAGGCAAAGGCAAGAAGGCCGACGCCGCGCCGGGACGTTCGAGCGACACGCAGCGGAAAAAAGGCCGTCGGGGTGGCGGCGACGCCAAAAAGAACGACTCCAAAGGCAGCGTTGCCAAAGCTGGAAATGATCGTGCCAACCGGGCGTCGCGAGGATCGCGTGGCAATGCCCCGCAGCGTGCGCGGCGCGAAGAATCGCGCGGCGAACGCGGTGAACGCAAGCAGCCCGCGTCAGTCGCGCCGACAGCGGCGACTCGTGCGGTTGCGCGACCGAGCACCAAAAAACGGCGCGGTCGTGACGACGAGCGCGACGAGCGCGTGAATACCGATCCCAAGGCGTACCGCCCCGGCGGTGCCTTGGCCGATACCGAGGTCGCCCAGCGCCTGAAGGAGCACGCCGCTTGGTCGCTTGACCGATATGTCGTGGAGCCAGCCGAGGGCAAGAAGCGCTTTCACGATTTTGATCTGCCATCCGAGTTGATGCACGCGGTGTGCGATCTGGGCTTCCAATACTGTACCCCCATTCAGGCGCTCAGTCTTGAGCATGCGCTGGCTGGCAAAAATGTCGCCGGCAAGGCGCAGACCGGCACCGGCAAGACAGCGGCTTTTCTGGTTGCGATTCTTACGCGCTATCTGCGCACGCCCGAGGCGCGCCACGAAAAAGGCGGCACGCCTCGCGCACTGGTGATCGCGCCAACGCGCGAACTGGTGATCCAGATTTGCAAGGACGCCGCCAATATCGGCAAATACTGCGATCTGCGCTCGCTGGCCGTCTATGGCGGCATGGACTATGACCGTCAGAAGCGTGAAATGACTGCCGCGCCGGTCGATCTGCTGGTCGCTACGCCCGGACGTCTGCTCGATTTTGTGCGCTCGCGTGTCGTGGACCTGTCGAAGGTCGATACCCTGGTTATCGACGAGGCAGACCGCATGCTGGACATGGGGTTTATCCCGGATGTGCGGTCGATCATGAACCGCCTGCCGCCCAAAAACAAGCGCTGTACCATGCTGTACAGCGCAACGCTGGACGATGCGGTGATGCGTCTGGCGTCGCAGTGGATGGAAGCCCCCGTCAAGATCGAGGTCGAATCAGAGCAAGTCACTACAAAAACGGTCAAGCAGATCGTCTACGTCGTCACGGCGAACGAAAAGTTTACGGTGCTCTACAACCTGATCCAGCAGTATCCCGAGTCGCGTATGCTGATCTTCTGCAATCGCCGCAGCACCACCGACGATGTCGCCGAGGGTTTGGCACGTCGCGGGGTCCGCTGCGAGGTGCTGAGCGGCGACGTGAATCAGAACCGTCGTCTGCGCGTGCTGGAGGATTTCCGTGAAGGCAAGATTCGCACGGTGGTGGCGACAGATGTCGCGGGACGCGGCCTGCATGTCGATGACATCGGGTTCGTTGTGAATTTTGACTTCCCCTACGAGCCGGAGGATTACGTGCACCGTATCGGGCGCACGGGGCGTGCGGGCCATACCGGCACCGCGATTTCGTTTGCGGACGAAGACGAGTCGTTTATCATTCCGGATATTGAAAAGTTCATCGGCGAAGAGTTGAAGTGCACGGTGCTGCGTAGCGACGACCCGCTGCTGGCCAAGTTGCCGCCCTCTTCGTCGCGCCGTGAAGGCGGCAGGTCACGTCGGGAAAAACCTCGTAACGGACAACGGCAGGAGCCCGCTTCCGCCGACCGGCCGCAGCGCGAGACCGCTGCCGCGCCGCGTGACACGGAGAAGCGTGTGTCGCAGAAGAAAGAAGCGGAGCGTGCCGCGCCGAAAGCGGAGCCGGAACCCAAGTCGAAGAAGCCCGAGCCCGCTGTCGCACCGCGCCGGAAAGCGCCTGCCAAGCCGGCGGTGCGTTCCCGTGAGGCGAAACCGGCTGCCGCGCCGACCCCTGCGCCGCAACGCACGTCTGCTGTGGTGCCGGCGCAGCCGACTGCACTCACGCTGCGTCGCGCGCCGCGTTTTTCCGAGGAGTGGGTGCCGGGTGAGAAGTAATGTGTGAGGTTGATGGAATGTGATGCATGTATGGAGACGGACGGCGGTCCGTCCGCGATCCGCATGCGGAAGGAGGTAGGGTATGTTGCGTAGGACTGGATGGCTGGGAGTGGCGTTGTGCGTGGCGGCCAGTGTGGCGCACGCCGAAATGGTCAGCGTGGTGCAGATCACCGACATGCGCGGACAAGTCGCGTTCGAGATAATGAATCGCGAGGAGTATGCCGCGATTCAGAAAGAGATCCGGGAAGAGATGGCGGTCTATCAGGCGGCTGCGGCCGACGCCAAAAAAGAGTGGGACGCCAACAAGGAGAACAAGCTCCCGTTCCAAGGCAATCGCATTAAGCCGCGTTCTGCGCGAAAGATGCCCCCTGACTTCAATGATCGTGACAAGGCGGAAAAGCGCAAGGGGGTGCTCGAAGAGCGTGCGGCGCAGCGGCAACTCGACGAGATGGAGAAGGAGGGCAAGAAGAAGGATAAGGAGCAGTCCGAGTCCGCCATCGCCAAAGAAGAGGCCCGCATTAAGGCGTATGACGATGCGTTCACTATGATCAGCAAGCGCATGGGTGAAAAGCTCGGTCGTCCTGTTCCCAGTATCGGTTTAGTCTTTGAGGCCGAGCCCAAGAAGGAAGAGGCGCCCAAGAAAGACGAAAAAAAAGACGACAAGAAGGCTGAGAAAAAGGCCGAGAAAAAGGCCGACTGAGGTTGTTTCTCACACGGAGACACGGAGGGCACGAAGGGGAATGGGCAGAAAAACCTTTGTGTCCTTTGTGCCTTTGTGAGAGATTAAATTTTACGGGCTTTGCCCGTATGAGGAGAGTCGCATGGCTAAGAAACGAATAACCGAGGACGCGCTTTGTCCACCGCCGGCGACTTTGCCGGTCTTGACCACGTGGTCGGTCAAACGGTCGAACGCTGAGGTTGATGCCTTCCTGTCGCGTCCAGCCTTCGCGCCGGAGGCCGAAGCCGCCGCTGCCGAGGTGCTGGCGGATATCCGCAAACGCGGTGACGCGGCGGTGCTCGCGGCGGCCAAGCGTTTCGACCGTGCCGTGCTGACCGCCGAAGAGATGCGGGTGACCGCCGCTGAACTGTCCGCGGCGACCAAGGCGGTGCCCGCGCGTGTGAAGCGTGCCGTCAAGGATGCCCACGCGCGTGTGAAGCTCTTTGCCGAAGCGGGGTTGCACGAGCCTTGGTATCTGCGCACGCCGCAAGGCGGATATGCGGGCGAGTTCTACTCGCCGATGGACCGCGTGGGCGTGTACGTGCCGGGCGGTACCGCGCCGCTCGCCTCCACGGCAGTGATGACCGTGACGCTGGCGCAGGTGGCTGGCGTGCGTGAGATTGTTGCCTGTACGCCGTGTGGCCCGGACAAGCAGGTAAACCCAGTTCTGCTCTACGCGCTCAAGCTCGCCGGTGCGACCGAAATCTACAAAGTGGGCGGCATCCAGTCGATCGGCCTGATGGCGTTCGGCACGAAGAGTGTGCGGCCGGTGCAGAAAATCGCAGGTCCCGGCAACGCCTTTGTGACCGCCGCCAAACGCCAGGTCTACGGCTATGTGGCGATCGATCAGGTGGCCGGGCCGAGCGAAATCGCGGTGCTTGCGGACGATTCGGCAAATCCGGCGTGGGTGGCGGCTGATCTGCTCTCGCAGGCCGAACACGGCAGCGGACATGAGAAGGCGTTGCTGGCCACCGACTCGCAGGCGCTTGCAGAGGCGGTGAGCGACGAGATTGTCTGGCAGACGCCGAGGTTGTCGCGCGCCGATAGGGTCGAGCGCGTGTTGCAGCGGCAGGGCATTCTGCTGGCGATCGTGCCGAATCTCAAGCAGGGCATGGAACTGGTGAACCGCTTCGCCCCGGAACACTTTGAGATCATGACGCGCGATGCGCGGATGTGGCTCAACGACGTGCGCGCGGCGGGAGCGGCCTTTATCGGACCTTGGACGCCCGAGTCGGCCGGTGATTTTGTCGCCGGTCCCAGCCATGTGCTGCCGACCGGCGGCGCGGCGCGTATGTTCAGCGGACTGACGGCCGATGACTTCCGGCGTCGCCACAGCTTCGTGGAGTTCACCGAGGCCGATCTGGCCGAGACCCTCGCATCAATCGAGACCTTTGCCGATGTCGAAGGACTCGACGCGCACGGCCGCTCGGCGTCAATTCGCTTTCGCGAATGAAGTAATAGGTAAGGGGTAAGAGGTAAGAAGTAGGAAGTTGAACGCTCAACGCTCAACGCTCAATTGAGGCCGCCAGACACGCAGGTCGTCTGAGAAAAGCATGGCTACGGACGCATTCCGGTCAAAATCCCCCTCGGGTTCGCTCTTCGGACCCGATCCGTGGAAGAAGAGTATGTAGCAACCGATCTGAGGCACAGTCCGCGCATCCAACACGAATCCCGCCGTGAGCCGTCCTTTCGCCCACTCCCAGCCGTCGCGCGGCAGTTCAAGCGACGGCTCGTCACGCCAATTCAACAGGTCAGGCGACCGCTTCACGCCGATTCCGTCGCGCGGTGAGTGAAACATCACGTAGCCGTCCTTTTCCCGCAGAATGCAGACGTTCTCACCCGCCGGCGCCGAACCCGCCGGCGTCCAGTGCCGAAGATCACGAGACCAACTGCGAGACACCCCGTTCTGCTTGTAGAAGCACCACCACTTGCCCGGTTCTGCGGCATCTTCGATGAGATACGGATCGATCATACGGCCCATCTCGGAGACCGCAACATTACCTTTGACGCGAAGGATCTCCGGTTCACCCCACGTCACGAGATCTTTTGAACGCATCAACCAGACGCGCGCCGTCTTGTCGCCATAACGTACAGGATCGCCCAGCCGATAGCCGGGCCGCGGATAACTCGATACGCACATTGCCCAGTCATCTCCAGCGCGAATCACGTTTCCGGGGCTCGAGAAGTTGAGCGTCTGGTCGAGCTTCGTCAGCCGTGCGGGCGGTGTCCAGACGCGAAGATCGCGCGTGGACGAATGGGCGACGAAACTGAAAATGCGTCCGTCCGCCTCGGCGGTGACGACAGTGAAATAGAGGTGCAGTGCGCCATCGTGCCAGACCGCTGTCGGATCGCGATAGGCCGTTTTCTCGTCACCGAAAAAAATCCGCACGTCACGCTCAGGCGAAACCTCGGCGGATGCGACGACCGGCGCAAGGCCCAACAACACGACTGACAGCAGAACGGAGAAACGCATGCTACTGCACAGGCGCGGGCGCGGGGGCAGGTGCCGCTGGGGCGCTCGGTGCCGAGAACGGCAGTGCTTGCTGTTCAGCAGCGGCAGGCGCGGGCGTTTTGACGCCCTCCATGACCGAGGTGCCGACGTGGGAGGTCAGGCGCGAAAGCACCAACGTATTCAGCAGGAAGATGATCCCCAGGATGACCGTAGTCTTAGTCAAGACGTTGCCCATCTGGGCACCGAAAAGGGCCTCTCCCATACCGCCGCCGAAGCTGACGCCCAGTCCACCCTCTTTCGGCTTTTGCAACAGGATCACCCCGCCCAGCAAAAAGCACACGACTATTTCGAGCACATACAAAAAACCGATCAGAATCTGCATAACCGCACTCCGTTGCACGTCCCCACATCAACATCGGGGCAAAAATGAATGTTACTTATAGCAAATAACGGCGGTTGTCAGCAATAGCAATTTTTGAGTATCGACAATCGCGCGGCATGAGGACAATGCTGGAGCCTTTTGGGTGGCGAACAATGCTGCTTTTCGTTTGTTTCGTGGTTCGTGATGCTAAAACTTACCGTTGATCTCGATGCGCAGCCATGTGGCGACGTCGGCATCAGCTTCCTCGTGTTCGTAGTAATCGCCATAGGCCAGCAATTCGCCGATGACTGCGCCCTTCAACTCACCGCGCTTGCCGAATATCTTGCTCAGCAAAGGGAAGTCGTAGCGGCAAAGCGTGAATAATCCGCGATACGAATCACGCGCGTCGTTGTCTTTCTCTGCGGCATACATCGGCCCTGCTTGGAGACGAACCTTGTGCTTGGCGTACGGCTCGACAGCCGTTTCGAGATGCGGATAGATCAGGTTCGACCAGCGGTAGCTGTCATACATGCCGGCAGAGATGTGTCCCTCGCTATCAGTCCGGTTGAAGACCGGGTTCCAGCCGGTCGCCGTGCTGCCGTCGGTGGTCTTGTAGTAACTGTCGTCATCGCCGGACAGGTAGAGCACGGCACCGGTCAGACGCGGCTTGGCGAACCAGTCGGCACGTTCATAGGTCACACCCGCATAGGTCATCCAAGCGATGATGTTGCGCCCCTCCATACCGGACTGCCCATCAATCTGTCCAAGCTGCAGGGCGGATTCGAGTTCAGCGGAGAACGTTTCGGAAAAACGCGGTATCAAACGTGTGCCTAACGTATGGAAGTCACGCCCCGGATAACGGGTCTTTTTGTCAAAGAAGCGGGTCTCCTGTTTCCAGATCCAGTAAAACTCCATCGGAAGGTTTTCAACCTCGTTGTAATGCATATAGGCCGCCAGCGCTTTCTCATGCATCTTGGAGTATGGCGAGCCGCTCTTGATCTTTGTCTGGTCATGAACGTCATGCGGATTGCCGATGGTCCAGTCATCGCGGTAACGGTTCCAAATCGCCATCAGATCAACATCGCTACGCTCAAGCATCTTGACTTTCGCCAGTATCGCGTCGAAATATTCAGTCCGTGTGCCATCGCCGCCGGTGCCATCGCAGATCATGCGGTTGCGCCCTTCCTTGATGTTCTGGCGACCGATGCGGAAGTCGACACGCTCCCGTATGTTTTTGACATCAAGATAGAGGTTGTCGATATACACCTCGTCCGGAAACTCGTTCCTATGTTTATTGCCGGTACTGTTGCGATAGTCGCGGAATTCGTTGCCGATACGCAGGTAGGCCCCGAGACCCTCGGTAAAATCGGCCTTCCCCCACACACGCGTCCGCAACCGGGCGTAATCCTCGTATGACGTATCGACCGAGGTCTTGCCCTTGTCCATCCAGTTGTCCTTGTATTCGTAGCGGAAACGCAGGTCAAAGCCGGCGTCAAACGACGGGCCAGACTTTTCTGGAGCAACCTCCGGTTCTGCCGCGAACAACCAAGGCACCAAGACTAGCGAAACAAAACTGGTAACCACGTTCTTTTTCATACGCACGCTATCCCTTGTTTATCATCGTTTGACAGGCGGTGTCCGTCGCTAATACCGTCAAAACCATAAAACAGAGGATACGGGCTGCGTATCAGAACTTGATAAACATTTCGTTAGGTTTGTGTGATATCACCCTCGTCCCCACTCGGCAATATCCGCTCGGCAAGTTCCGGCATCGCATCGATCGCGATATCCCACGTCTCGCCCCGCAACTCACCAAAGCCGAAGCGGCAGAAACAGCGGCGCAGACCGGCATACCGGGCGGCGGCGAGATCGGTGAAGTTGTCCCCTACCATCCAGTCGTCAGCATCCAGTGCCACGCCCATCTGTTCGGCCGCAAACCGCAGCGGTGCCGGGTCGGGCTTGAGTGTCGGCGCGTCGCCGCCGCCTACCACCGCGCCGAAATACTGCGCAATGTCGAGACCTTCGAGGATCAGGCGCGTGACAGGACCGGGCTTGTTGGTAACAACCCCCATCCGCCAGCCGGCGGCGCGAAACGCCTCCAAGGTCTCGACGACACCGGGATAGAGCACCGTGCGATCCAGACAGTGCGCGGCGTAGTGCGCGCGCTGACGCGCCAGCATCGCCTCCCATAGATCGGGACGTTCGGGTGACGCGCGCTCGATCAGCAGGCGCACCCCCTCACCGACGCACGCCACCACCTCATCAATCGTCCGCGGCGGCAAACCAAAATCTTGGCGAGTAAGGTTCACCGCGTACGCCAGATCGGCGCGCGAATCGATCAAGGTGCCGTCTAGATCAAAGAGTAGCGTTTTCACCGATAACCGTTTACGCCCAGCCGCGTTGCTTGACTGCCTCGGCCACCCGATTGATGGCAATCATGTAGGCGGCATCGCGCATGTACAGCTTCCGGCGCTTGGCCAAGTCATAGACCGCCGCGAAGGCGGCCGTCATCTTGGTATCAAGCTTGGCGAGCACCTCGTCCCTCTCCCAGTAGTAGTTGGTGTTACACTGTACCTGCTCGAAGTAGCTGCATGTCACGCCGCCGGCGTTGGTCAGGAAGTCCGGTGCCACGAAGATGTCGCGCTGTTTGATGACCTCGTCGGCCTCGGGCGTGGTCGGCCCGTTCGCGCCTTCGACGATGACCTTCACGCTCTTCGCGATCTTCGTCACCGTCTCACGGTTGATCTGGTTCTCGAGCGCCGCCGGGATCAGGATATCCACCTCCTGCTCCAGCCAAGCCCCGCCCGGCAACCGCTCATAGCCCAGCTCACTCGCGCGGTCCTTGTCGATGCCGCCAAACTTATCCGTGATGTCGCGCAACTCTTTAAGGCAGATCCCCTCCGCCTTGCGGAAGGTGTACGACGTCTTGTCTGCCTGATCCCAGCATGAGATCGCGATCACTGTGCCGCCGAGTTCCGTGTAGCGCTGCACGGCATGCTGCGCGACATTGCCGAAGCCCTGTACGCTCGCCGTGGTTTTCGCCAGATCCATGCCGAGAACCTTCAACGCCTCGCGCAGTATGTAGATCACGCCGAAGCCCGTGGCCTCCGTCCGCCCCAGCGAACCACCCAGCCCCACCGGCTTGCCGGTGATAAAGCCCGGATAACGACCGCCGTGAATCGTTTCGTATTCATCGAGCATCCAGAGCATGTGCTGACCGTTGGTCATCACGTCCGGCGCCGGCACGTCGCTGACCGGCCCCACGTTGCGCGCAACCTGGCGCACCCAGCCGCGGCAGATCTGTTCCTGCTCGCGCAGACTCAGGTGGTACGGATCGCAGATCACGCCGCCCTTGCCGCCGCCCAGCGGGATATCGACCACCGAGCACTTCCAGGTCATCCACATCGACAGCGCACGCACAGTGTCGACCGTCTCCATCGGATGGAACCGGATGCCGCCCTTCGCAGGACCGCGCGCGTCGTTGTGCTGCACACGAAAGCCTTTGAACACACGGACCGTGCCGTCGTCCATCCGAACCGGAATCGTAAAATGATATTCGCGCAACGGTTGGCGCAGGAGTTCCCTTACTCCCTCGTCTAATTCAAGCAATGCCGCCACTTTGTCGAACTGCGCTTGCGCTACCTGAAACGGGTTATATGAACTGCTCTCCATTTTTTTCTTCAACCTTTCCTGACGCCGCCTGACGAGGGCGGCTTTTTGGAATACGTCAGGCGCCGTTTATACTAAAGCGGCTCCCTACCCGCAACGACAATTTTTGAAATCGCTTACTTCAGCGTCACGTCGATCACATACACTTGGCGCGAGCCTTCATGGACCGAATTGAACGCCAGCATCTTGCCGTCTGGACGCCAGCGCGGATGCAGATCGCAGCGCGAATATTGTTCGCGGTACAATTCCGGCACAAAGAACCCGCCGAGCGGCAACACCGCATGATCCGCCATACGCATGACCATCAACTTGCGCTCGCTCAGTCTATCCGGATAGGTGTCGGTCGCCATCCATTTACCATCGTCCGAAAAAACGCCGTGCCCGTCAAAGTCCAGCAAGCCCTTGCCCAGACGCGTGTAGTCCTCCTTGCCGGGCGTGAAAAGTACATGACTCCATACGGCATCCTTGTACTTGGCGGTGACCATCAGGCGGTCGCCGTCGAGCCAGTTGAAGTGCGACCCGCCCCAGCCATCCGGGAAACAGCGACGCACGTCACTGCCATCCCGATTGCAGGTGAACGAGGTGGTCTCCCATTTGCGCACCACTTTCTGGCCCGCAAGATTCTCAACGGTACGCGCCAACCAGAAGATCTTCGATCCATCGCGGCTGAAAACCGTGTGGCAGAAATAGGCCAGCGCCTTGGGATCCTTGACCTGCGGCATGCGATCACGCACCGAGGCAATGGTGACGATCAACCGCGCCTCGCCGCTCGTCAGATCCACAAGCCAAAGCCCATCGTCCTCCGGCCAGACCGTATCAACGCGGGCGTCCTGCCCATTGCCGCCATAGCCGTAGTCCGGACGCGTCAGCCGCAGCCGCGCATAGTTGATGCTGACCGCCCAACGGCCATCCTGCGAAACCGCACTCACCGGGAACGGCACCACGCGCCGCGTGCGCTTCTCCATGTCGTAGACGACCGAGACGAAACGGCCGTCCACCAGATCGTTAAAGATGAACTGCGTCTGAGGCGCGGTGCCGAGCCAGTGCGCCATGGTCGCCTCTTGAAAATTCCAGCAGCGCGTCTCGGTCAGCGGAATGAAGCGATTGCCATCCTGCGCGTCCACCACGCCCAACACGGCGACATCCTGCTCGGTGGGCAGGCGGTTCTTGACATCGGTTTCCAGCACCGTGGCGTACCGGCCATCCGCGCTCCAAGCGTTGATCGCATAGTAGCTCGCAAAAAGGTGATCTTTCGGACCGGAGGTGATCGCGCGCGGCGCGGAGAAAACGGGAAAATCTCCCGCCAGCGCCACCCCGGCCAGCACCGTACAAACCAAACACAATCCTGCTCTTTTTTTCATCATGCGTCTCCCTTAATGAGTTCATCCCACCGCTGCTTCTGCTTGGCGATCTCCTTGAAGCGCGCCTCGTTGTCCGGCTTGTCGCCGATCTCCAGCAGACAGAAACCGCTCCAGCCGATGCGCTTCAGAAAGGCGCACTGCGTCTCATAGAACTTCGCCGCCGTGTAGCTCGCCGCCGTGAGATCGTGTACGTGTACGGTGCTGCCGAGATAGGGCGCGACCTTCTCAAGGTTGGCCGCGAGTCCCTCACCCTTCGTGTCGCGGAAGTCGCTGTTAAGCTTCAGCCGCAGGCCGGGATGATCCACCGCCTTGGCGATGGTCGCCAGATGCGGCAGCAACCCCGCGCTGCCGTGCGCCTCAAGCCGCAGTTCCACGCCAAGGGATGTGGCCACAGGTGCCAGAAGCTTGAGCGACGTCGCGATCTGATCGAGCGTCTTCTCTTGCGGCACATCTTTATGGAAATCATTTGGAAAGACGCGCAACCCGCCCGCGCCGAGATCCGCGCAGAACTGGAGCATCTCCTTAGTCCGCTCAATCGCCCGCGCAAGCCGGGCGGCGTCAGGCGAGTCGTAACGCTCGCCGCTGGCGACACCGACCAACTTAACCGGGCTGTCGGCAAAGCGCTTCGCGGCCTCGGCACGCGCGGCCTTGCTACTGGTGAGTTCCAGGCCGTGCGCGTACTTCATGTCGGTCCGGATCTCGACCCCGAACAACCCGAATCGCGGCAGAAACTCAATCAGTTCGGCAACCGTCCACCGGCTCCCGATCTGGTAGGTGGTCAGGCCCAACTGCACCCCGTTCTTCGCCGCGCGTGCCTTTGCCGCAGGCACCGCCAAAGCTGCGGCCAACGCCGCACCGCCACTCATCATGAAATCGCGTCGTGTCATCATCTTCCTCCTCTGTGTGCCTCGTTCCCGCCGTCTCTTGCGCGGCACGATACCACAACGCCACACCGCGCCCGAAACGACCGGGGCAGTGTCGCACATTCCAAGCGACTTGTCTACCCCGTCATTTCGGCAACAGGCTCAGCCTGCGATCATTTTGTAAACGATAAGCAGCGCCATGACGACAAGAATAACCAAGGCAAAGATAGCCCCTTCGTTTCCTTTAAATTTGGACATGGTATCCTCCAACTGTTGAACATGAAGACAATGCGATCAACCGCATGACGCGGTTGCGTACAGAGAAACGATCGGTCGGCAAGCCCATCCCGATCCCGTCGTACGGGATACACGTAAAAAGGCATGCCGCCGACATCGGCGTTTTCAACAGAGGAGTTGCGTGGAGCGCGCCACGGCCTGTCGGTCACAGTGCCCAGAGGCGTGCCGACCACCGCGTCTTAGATCCGCGCGCATGGTTCGTAAAGACGAGAGAAGTAGGAGCCGCGCCCACCTGTCGCGGCCGTCAATCCACCGGGGACAAGCGTGCATGGCCGGCGGCGTCCATTCGCGCCCATCGGGCAATACAGCGTAGAGTGTCGGCCGCTGCACGCAGCCGGAGAGACTAGCCCCCTCTCCGGGGCATGTCCCGGCAGACAGCGCCCCCAGTCCGCCGGAGGCACCGCCAAAGTCATGCCCCGCATCACGCACGCCGCCCAGCCAGAGAAGCACGGCACAGAGCAGAAGCATTTCGCCTGCCCGCACCGTGCCCCGCAGCCATTTCCTGACGCGCATCCTACGGAAACATGACCTTACTCCAACCATGGGGGAGAGCATACCAGACCCCGCGCGTAGCCGCAAGCGATTGCACGTCGGGCAGAATTGCGGTAACATGATGGCAGTTCGTGTGGCACTGTACTGCTTACAGAATGAACGGCGCACCGTGCGCGTTTCTCGTCCACCCGACAGTGAAATACAGCATGCGTGACGCTTCCAAAAAAAGGGGATCGGCCCTCGGCAGGCACCTTCAATCACGGCTCACTTCAGGGCTCGTGATTTTCATTCCTATTGCCATCACACTGTTCGTCTTGCACGCCACAATCCGGCTGCTCACGTCGTTCGTGCTCCCCTGGCTGCGGAACCTGCCCTTCAACATTCCCGATGCCGCGCTGGTAGCCGTCGCGCTGACGGTTATGGCTATTTCCGTCTACATCACCGGGCTTGTCGCGGCCCACTTCTTCGGACGCCGGCTGATCCGCTGGGGCGACCGTCTCCTGCGCAGGTTACCCATCGTGAAGCCTGTCTATTCGGCGTCGAGACAGGTCGTGAGCATCTTCGCATCGCCTTCAAGAACGGCGTTCCATGCCGTGGCTCTGGCCGAGTTTCCCCGGAAGGACTCCTTCTCCGTGGGGTTTATCACCGGGACAATGATCGACCCAGAAGGGGTGCCGATGACCTGCATTTTTATTCCCACCACGCCCAATCCGACAACCGGGTTTATTATCATGCAGCCCGAAGATGAAACCATCGTGACCGACCTCTCTGTCGAAGAGGGCGTCAAGATGATCATTTCAGGCGGGATGCTGTCGCCGCACTCGTATCGGACCCGCACCCTGCCGCCGATCAAGCGAAAAACGAAGAACGCCCAACGCCCAACGCCGAACTCGGAAGGATGAAAGTTGAAGCTTGTCGTGGAATGCCGAGGCAAATGTCACGCCGCTCACGAGAGATGTAAAAAATTTTTGCGGTGACAAGAGCCGCGCTGTGCGCGGGTCGCGGCACCGCTTTCCTCCGCGTTATACGCAAAAACACACTTAGTCCCCCACACTTAGTCGGTTACGCTTAGTCGTTCACACTTAGTCTCCAAAACTTAGTCGATTGCACTAATGACGAGTGTGGGGACGAAGTGTATCGACGAAGCGTAAAACGACGAAGTGTGTCGACGAAGTGTACACGACGAGTGTGGGAACGAAGTGCGGCTCGTGGGGACACTCGCCCTCCCGGCCCTCTTGAGTGTTGGACGTTGAGCGTTCTACCGGAGGATTCTGGCGACGCGAAAGCCAGCATCAATGCACCGGCAGTCCTGACCGCAGACACTGCGCCCCGCAGAGCGACAGCCCCATGCGAGGCTGATAAAGCTCCCGCCCCGCATCACGCGGGACGTCCCCGCAGGAGCACCGCCCGGATCCTGCGCAACCTCCGGATAAGTCTCGCACCAGTCGAGGCACCACTCGTCCACGTTGCCGTGCATGTCGTAGAGGCCCCATGCGTTAGGCAGATAACTGCCCGCCGGCGCGGTTCCCGTGTTCGGCGCGCAGTCCTGACTTTCTCCGGAACCACCGTTGTGCCAGTAACGCCCGACCTCCGACACGTTCGGGCAGTTTCCGATCACCGTCAGGTTCTTGCCACTATTCAGCGCCGTGCCCGTCCCCGCCCGACAAGCGTACTCCCACTGCGACTCCGTCGGCAGATCAAGGGTCGCCAGCCCGGTCTTCGCCCGTAGCCTGCCCATGAACGATTCCGCATCTACCGCGTCATTTGCAGGCCAGTGCGTCCCTGCGGAATAACCGCGAATGTCGCTGTAGGTCACCTGCTCTACCGGACGGGTCTGATAGTACGTCGTGTTACTGAAATAGCTGGGCCAATTCCCCATCACCAGTTCCCACTGCCGTTGCGTCACCTCGAAGACCCCGATGTAGAAGTCCTTCGTCAGCGTCACCCGATGTTGCCGTTCGTCATCACTACGGCTCAGTTCGCCCGAGGGACTGCCCATCGTGAACGTCCCCGCCGGGATGCGGCGCATCACCAATTTTGTGGTTTTGTATTCGTCCGTCCAGCCGTCTGACGGCACACCGCTGAGATAGCTCACGGGATAGTTTGACGCCGACGTCCCGCCGGAGAGGTCGACCACCATATAAAGGCCGTTCTCCGCCCGCACACTCGACCCTACCGGGTCACTCGCGAGACAGCCCCCCGCCCCCAATATAACCGCCACCCAGAAAACCATCCGCCACATAACCGCCTCCGTTTTGATGGCAAAAAATAACACAGGAGAGGGTGGAGAGTGAATAACGAATTAACAACGGGCTGAGCGGCGCATGGGCAAACGGTACGTGTCGCCTTCACCGCATTGTCTGTTGTGTTTACTTGGAAGATGTAAAATTTTTGAGTGCGGTGACAAGAGCCGCGCTACGCGCGGGGCGCGGCACCGCTTTCTTCCGCGCCACGCGCGGAAACACACTTAGTCTCAACACTTAGTCGTCCACACTTAGTCGGTCCACACTTAGTCCTCCAAAAACTTAGTCGATTGCGCTAACGACGAAGTGTTGGGACGAAGTGTAAACGACGAAGTGTTTGGACGAAGTGTCGCGACGAAGTGCGGCTCGTGGGGACACTCGCCCTCCCGGCCCACTTGAACGTTGAGAGTTGAGCATTGAGCGGATTGAAGTGCCCTTTCAGGGCACGCTGGCACGGGGCGACGATACCCAGGGCTGCGCTTCGCTTGCCCTGGGCTAAGGTGAAGCCGCCCCTTCGGGGCTACCCCCAAAAACTTCTGTGCCCTCTGTGTTCTCTGTAGTTAAACAAGCCCGAGCCATGCCACCCAAAAAACCTTTGTGTCCTTCTCCCCTTCGTGTGAGATTTCACTTTTTTGAGGCGCAGATCACGGAGTCCATCGCTTGACCACGGCGCAGGACTTTGACTTTTGAGAACCCGACGGACATAAGATCATCGCGCATTTCGCCAAAGGTGAAGGTCCCGCCGCCGGGCGTGTTGACCAGCATGTTGACCGCAAAGAGCGCACCGCTTGCCGGGCGTGTGCGAGACGCATCCACGAAGACGTCGCGGATTAGAATCTGACCGCCGGGCTCAAGCGCCGCAAACACCTTCGCGAACAGTTTGCGGTTCTGCTCCCGCGAGTTCTGATGGACGATCGCGCTCACCCACGCCAGATCGGCCCCCTTCGGCAACGCGTTTCTCATAAAGTCGCCGGGAAACAGCCGCACTCTGCGTGTAAGCCCGGCCTGCCGCATCCGCCGCTTGGCCATAGGGATCACGTCGGACCGATCCATGATGGTTGCACAGGCGTCGGGATTGAGTTGGAGGAAGGGAATGGTCCATGTGCCGGAGGCACCGCCAAGGTCCAGCAGGTGCGTGAACGTCAGCTTGCCAAGGCTGGCGACGAGCGGTGTCGCCACAGGATCGGACACCTCGTGCATGGCCTGGATGAATGAGGCCAAATCGCCATGGGCACCCAGAACGCTTGGACGGCGGACGGCGGGCTTGCCGCGCAACACGACACTGGCCAACTGCCCCCAGGCGCGCTGACAATTACCAAGGTGACAGACCATGCCCAGCATACTCTGCGCCCCATCTGCGGTCAGGACTTCGGCCACCGCTTTCGGCACGCGATAAACGGGTTCAGTGTCGGTCGACTTGGTCAAAAAACCAAGCGCGACGAGCGCATCCAGCAGGATAATCACAGCCCTGAGATCGCCTTTGATGCGGGCGGCCAATTGCACCGCATTCATGGGGCGAGCGTGCAAGATCGTAAAGACGTCCAGTTCCGCCGCGGCGATGATCACGCATGACGGTTGGAACCCGCGTGCCATTTCGAGGATCGTTTCCTTATTCAGTTTCTTTTTCATCAGCGTCTCCTTTTAAGGGCGTTCAAGTGCGTCAGCGATGCGCGCGCGTACACGGCGCAACGCAGCCGGGTCGCGCGTGAAATCAGTCATGCTGCGGATCAATTCGCCGGTCATCGCGTCGGCGGCGGCGCGCCCCGCGCGGTGTTCCAGCATCTGTAACCACTCGTAATCCTCTATCCCGTCGCGCACTTGGGTCAGCCGGATCGAAGGCAGTGGCCCATCCGTTCCCGGATAGAGCAACTGGCCGTCGCCGGGCATTTTCAGCGAGTGCTCCGCCACCCATTCGTGCAAGAAGGTGTCGCCGGTTTGGAGCGGCGGACGATCCGGCCACAGGTTCACATGCCAGAAGAGCAGGCCGTCCGAGCGATAATGGTAGGTCAACCACCCCAGCACCCGTCCCTCGATCGGCGGATATTCGTATGACGCGAAGTTCGCGTGCGGCCAGGTCGGTCCGCAGCAGACATACCACCAGACCTGACGCCCCTGAGCGCGTAGACGCGCGGAGAGGTCTGGATCGTACACGCTGGTCAACGGACAAAACCAGTCGGTGATGTCCTGCTCTGGATAGTTTTTGCCATCGCGCATGTCTCGGTACATCATGGCCGTCGTCATCATCGGAATATCTGGGAAGTCGCGTTTGAGCGCACGCCACAACTCGGCGATTGCGGGATAATAGTCGTGCTTCCGCTCGTCGAATCCGTAGAGGTACGCGTATTTCTCAAGACCGTGCCGCCGCAACTCCGCGACATACGGTGTGAGGCGCGCCTTGAGGTCGTCATAAAAAGCTGGTGTATAGACATCGAGCGGAGAGTAACAGATCCACTTGACCGGGCGGGTCGGCTTCGGCACCAAGTTCAGGATGTTAAAACGATTCATACCGCGCTCGCGCGCATACAGCAGGTCATCGATGCGGGGCGACTCGGTCCGCGAGATGTCATCTGGATTGAGCCGGTGGCTGAGCATCAGATCGTGGGTTTTGCGCTTCATCTCCTCGAAGCGATCCGGATACTGCGCGCGCGTGAAGCCGTCCATCACGCAGAATGCGGTGGGCATGCCAAAGGTCACGGGGTTAGCGAATCCGCGCACACGCACGGTGATCGGCAAAATCCGCAACGGCTGGTCCCCAACGCTCACAGTGATCTGCCCGCGGTAGGTGCCCGGCACGGCATCCGGCGCGGCGCGCGCCGTCAGCCACACGCCTTGGGTGGCGGCAGCCCGCACCGTGAACGGAGCGGCCGGCAACAACGGATCGGGCAGCCAGTTCTCATCGACCGGAGCACCGCAGGGATGCGGATGGTATGGGCGTTGTCTGCGGATATAACCGACACGCTGCCAAGTCACCTCACCGTCAAAGCGCCGTCCCGCGTCATCGGTCAGCGCCGTCACCGTTACATTCACGTTCGACACCGCCGCGCCGTCGGCAGCCGTCACCAGAAGCTGCGCGCTCTCGCACTCACGGCGCGCAAGGTCCAGTGCGATCTCTGGTGCGGCAATCTCAGAAGCCGTCGGATAGGTCAGCGGCGTGATGTGGCGCATCGCGTCGGCGGTCCACACCGTGCAACCGCGCGGAACCGGATTCGTGCGCGTCAGCGGAACCGCAGGCAGAGCTAACGTCTGCTCGAAACGCTCCTCGCCAGCGCGTGCGGTGACCGCCAGTGTGCGGTCCGGACCGCCGGTCGCGCTGAATACCGCTGTCGCGCCGTCGCCAGAAACACGCTCCCGTTCTTCGCCCCGTTCCAGCACGCGGCACTGCCACTGCGCGCGTTTCCAGAACGCGAGATTTACCACCACGCCGTCGGGAGAGCGCGGAACGTCGGTATGCAGCCGTACCGACTTGATGCCGAGCGCCGGCACGCGCCGTTCCAGCGTGAGGTCGTCAAACCAGACACGCCCGGAACCGTTGCGCAAAAAGACGAAGACCTGTATCTTCTCCACCGGCTTTTCCGGGTAGAACACCTCCGCCGTGTATTCCCAGTCGTGGGTCGGTTGCGACCACGAGGCCATCACGGCCCACGCATTGCCGCCGCCGGCATACCAGATATCGAGGTAGATGCAGTACTCCGAGGCCGCGACATTTTCGGCGCGGCTCCAACCGCCGAACACGATCGGCGTGGTGTCGGGCCGGTCGTAGACGATCTCCTGCATCACACCGCCCCGCCCTTTACTGCCCGCCGACACGTCACAGCGGATCGAGCGCGTCCCGCCATGCACCTGCGCCGTATCGCAGACGTAAGCGCCATAGGCACGCCACCCCTTCAGAGTGCCGTTGTCCGACACCTCTTCGAATCCGCCGTTGCGCAACTCCTGCGCCGACGCCACGCACAGGCTGAACACCGTGCAACTGATCACTAACGCTCTAACGTGCATATCGTACCTCCTGCCGGGATGACTACTCCGGCCACAAATTATGCTGCAACTCTGGACAGCGACCACAGCGTTCAAGTGGAACCATGAAACACATGAAACTTCATGAAAAACAGTGGCACCTTGGCGTTGGCGTCCTTGGCGGTTCCAGAAAACGCTCAACTTTCAATGCCCAAGTAAGTGGGCAAAATTTGGGGTGCGGTGACAAAAGCCGCGCTGTGCGCGGGTCGCGGCACCGCTTTCCCTCCGCGCTGTGCGCGGAGACACACTTAATCCCCACACTTAGTCGTCTACACTGTCTCCACACTTAGTCGATTGCGCCAGCAACGAAGTGTCTTGACGAAGTGTCGGCGGATGCGATGATGCACCGGCGCGCTCACGGCGCGGCGCCAGCCTTCAGCGCGTCCGCCGCCTTCTGGTATTTCGCGATTGCATCGCGGATGCACTCCAGCGCGGCACGCGACGAGATTGTGGCAGCGGTGATGGCGTCCACCTCGCCGCCGTCCTTTTTGACGCGCCAATCGCTGTTCAACGCCCGGCCCAGCAGCGGCTTGCGAAAGGAGTCGGACTCGATTTTCGTGCCAAGGCCAGGAGTTTCGCTGGCCACGAGTTGCTGATAGTTCACCAAGTGTCCATCGCCACTCAGCCCGACCATCAGAACGATCTCGCCGCCATATCCGTTTTTGGAGTGGCCTTCGACCGCGACGGCGAAGAACTGGCCCCCTTTGCGGGCGACGAAAAAGGTTTCACCGCCCACCACTGTTTTCTCCGGCAACGGAGCGCCCTCGGGCAACACTTTAGCCGCCGCTGTTATCGTGCGTTGTTCCAACGCGGCCTCGATCGGTGCTTTGGTGATATTGTAGACCGCAGCGAGCAACGCAGAGCTGATCGCGCAGATGAGCGTGAGAACGAGAATCAGTTTGGCAGTGTCTTTCATGAGCGGGCGTTCCTCTTCTTGGTGCCGAAAACGCGGTTGCGCGTGGCGCGGTCGATGAGCGGCGTGAAGGCGTTCATGATCAGAATCGCGAAGCTCACACCCTCGGGATAGGAACCGGTTTTCACGGTACGGATCAGCATGGTGATAATGCCGCAACCGACGCCGAACACCAGCATGCCACGGTGTGTAAGCGGCGAGGTCACCATATCCGTGGCCATAAAGAACGCCCCCAGCATCAAGCCTCCGGTCAACAGATGCACATGCGGCGGTAGCGACGTGTCGGGCAAGATCAGATGCAGGATTACGGCATATACAAAGACAGTAGCCAGATAGGCAACCGGGATATGCCAAGTGATGACCCTGCGGAACAGCAGATAGGCGGCACCGAGCAGCAGAGCCGCAGCCGATGTTTCACCGATGCAGCCATTGACATTGCCCAGAAAGAAATCCTTGAGCAATGTGGGATCGTTGAACAGCGGCATCGGCGCTCCGGTCTTAAGCGCATCTTTAGCGAAAGTCAGCGGCGTGGCAGTAGTCATGGCGTCCACGACTTTGGGCGTTGCCTGCGTGGCGGCACTGCTGGCGGCATAGCCCACTTTTTGAATCCAGGGCGAAGCACTCCAGGTGGTCATTGCGCCGGTGAATGAGATGAGCATAAAGGCGCGCCCCGCCAGCGCGGGGTTGAAAGGATTGTAGCCGAGTCCGCCGAAAACCTGTTTGGCCACGGCAATGGCAAAAACCGAGCCGACCACCGCCATCCAGGTCGGCAGAGCGGGCGGCAGGTTGAAGGCCAGCAACAGGCCGGTGACCACGGCACTGCAATCCGACAGTGACGACGGGCGCTGCATCGCTCGCCGGCAGAGCCATTCGGTCAGCAGGCAGGTTGCCACGCAGACCGCGACGAGACGCAGTGCCTGCCACTGGAAAAGCCAGAGCGACATGGCAAACGCCGGCATGAGTGCAATCACGACATCAAGCATAATGCGCGTGACCGACTCGCCACTGTGCGTGTGCGGCGATGAACTGATGATGTAAAGGTCTGATGAGGCTTCGGGTTTCATTGGAAAAGGGACAGAATGGCTTTTGGTTTCAAGGTTTCTGGGTTTCTGGTTTCAAGGGTTGGGGTCACGGGGCTTTTTGGGCGGCTCGGTTGGCCATCACCGCCGCCTTACCGCGGCGCATGTGTTGAACCAGCGGACGGCGCGCAGGACAAACAAACGCGCACGCCCCGCATTCGATACAGTCCATCAGCGCGACCCGCTCGGCGCTTTCGATGTCGTCCGCCTCAATGCACTGGCTTAGCTCGGCGGGACACAGGCGCATCGGACAGGCATCCACGCAACGCCCGCATGAGATGCAGGCCTGCGAAGTGAAAGCGGTGATTTTCTTTGGTGAAAGCAACAGCAGGCCGGAAGCAGTTTTACTGGTGGGAATCGCGAGACTACCAACCGCGAAACCCATCATCGTTCCGCCCGAAAGCACTTTGGCCGCGCGACCGGTGATGCCGCCGCACGCCTCCACAAGGTCACTGTACAGCGTGCCGCAGGGCGCGAGCAGATTCGACGGCTGCGCAATGGCGTCGCCGCTGACCGTGATCACGCGGCGCACCAGCGGCATGCCGTTGACGACAGCGTCAAACACCGCGAAGGCGGTGCTGACATTCTCCACGACACAGCCGACATCCATCGGCAGCCCGCCGCGCGGCACTTCGCGCCCGGTGACCGAATAGATCTGCTGCTTCTCGGCACCCTGAGGATAGCTGGTGGGCAGCACGACGACAGCCACATCGCCGGCCGTATCACGAAAGGCCGTCTCGACAGCGGCAATGGCTTCCGGCTTGTTGTCTTCGATCGCAACACGCAGACTGCGCGCGCCTAAGATATGTCGGATGATCTCTGCACCGATACGGATCTCGGCGGCATGCTCCACCATCAGCCGGTGATCGGCGGTCAGGTACGGCTCACACTCCGCGCCATTGAGGATCACGGTGTCGATCGGCTTGTCGCTGGGCGGCGCGAGTTTAACGCGCGTGGGGAAGCCCGCGCCTCCCATGCCGACGATGCCGGCCGCGCCGATGTGTTCGACCAACTGCTTGGCGTTGGTGAAACGCCACTCGGGGAAGGTCGGCATCGGCTGCCAGGTCTGTTCCGCTGCAGTTTCGATCACGATGGCGGCGCAGGCGCGACCTGCGGCGGTGAGCGTTTCTTCGAGGGCGACCACCTTGCCTGCGGCTGGCGCGTGGATCGGCGCGGAGATAAATCCGCCGGCCTCGGCGATGAGTTGCCCCCCCGTGACCGTATCGCCGACCTTGACAACCGGCTTGGCGGGCGCGCCGAGATGTTGCGACATCGGTACGGTCAGGCGCGCGGGTAACGGCAACTCACGGATCGGCTCAGAAGCGGTGAGCGTTTTGTTATATTCGGGGTGGACGCCGCCCCGGAGGGCATGTGGAGATCGGATGGTAACCATGGGAAAGAAAAACGGGTTAGGATTCAGGGTTTGGGGGTTGGGGCGCGGAAGCGTCCTTGCGGATGCAGTGGGCAGGACACTTAGCCACGGTCTCTTCGTTGGTCAAAGGCTTGGCGTAATCAACCACCGCGAGGAAGCCGTCCATGCTGATCGCGTCATCGGCCAGTTTGGTGCACATCCGGCAACCGATGCAACCTGTGCCGCAGACCTTTTTCACGGCGGAGCCCTTGTCTTTCGAACTGCACAGCACATGAATTTCGGCCGCCGCCGGAACAAGTTTGATCAGCTTGCGGGGACAGGCCGCGACACACTTACCGCAGGCGATACAAAGTGCTTTATCGACCTTGGCGATACCATTCTCGATACGGATCGCGTTCACGGGACAAACCCGGGCACAGGAGCCGTAGCCCAGACAGCCGTAGGTGCAAGCCTTGTCACCGCCCGCCGTGGCCTGCGCGGACGCACAATCGACGATGCCATTGTAGGCGGAGCGCCGGAGCGCTTCGGTGTCGTCGCCGCAACAGAGTACAATCGCGACGCGCCGTTCCACCTCGGCTGCGGCACGCCCGAGAAAAGCGGCGATCTCTTGCGCGCAGGCAGTCCCACCGGGCGCACAGAGATTACACGCCACATTGTCGGCCACAATCGCACGCGCATAATCGGCGCAACCCGCATATCCGCATCCGCCACAGTTCGCACCGGGCAGCATTTCGGTTACTTTGTCGATGCGCGGGTCTTGCGGCACGCTCCAGTGTTTCTCTGCCAAGGCCAAAGCCGCCGCACTGACTAAGCCGATGCCGCCGACGCAAAGAGTGGATGTTGTAATCAGGTCCATGAGAAGATGTGCTACGAATGAAGAAGGGTTATCTGACCAGACCGCTGAAGCCCATGAAAGCCAAACTCAACAAGCCAGCGGTCACCAGCGAAAGCGCCACGCCCTGAAAGCAATGGGGCGGTGCGGCGCGTTCGATTTTTTCGCGCAAGCCAGTGAAGATCAGCAGAGCGAACGAAAAGCCGACTGCGGCGGAAAAGCCAAACAGCACCGATTTAAAAAAGCCATATCCCTCTTTCATGTTCAGCACTGCGACACCGAGAACCGCGCAGTTCGTGGTAATCAGCGGCAGGAAAATGCCGAGCGCGGCATGCAGCGGCGGCGTGAAACGCTTCATCACGATATCAATGAGTTGCACCAGCGCGGCAATCACCAGAATAAACGAGAGGGTCTGGAGAAACCTGTCGAGCCCCAACGGCACGAGCAGGTAGGTTTGCAAACACCACGTGACCGCCGAGGCGATAGTAATCACAAAGATCACCGCGCCTGACATACCGAGTGCGGTCGAAATCTTTCTTGAGACGCCCAAAAACGGGCAAATCCCGAGAAATCGACTCAGCACGAAGTTGTTTACAAGTATCGCGCTGACAATCAGCAACAGGTATTCCATACCAGAACCTCACAGGGGCACAAACAAAAGTTCGTGGAAGGATACCGGATTTATTGCGGCGTTTCAAGCCGAACTAGGGAAAAATTGCTATGAAATTGACCGCCGCCGCGACTCTGTGTTACTCTGCAGACACTGGATTTGTACTTGATGTTCGGGTTTTCGGATTGAAGTGGGGAGGAAAGACCATGAAAGGTATGCGAGTCTGGCTAGCGGTGTTGTTCGTTGCGGTGTTTGCGACGCATAGGCTCACGGCTGCGGTACAAACAAACGCTATTGCATCAAGTGGTAGCACGTTGCCCAACGGCGTGGATCAGGCAGCCTTGATCAACAGTGTCGGCAGCGGAGACGATATCGCACTGCCCGCTGATCCCACCACGTTGGCGGCAATCGTGCAAGCGGTCGACGCTCCCGCCACACTGGCCGTCGGCGACAAAACACTGGCCGTGGGCGAACTGGCCATCCAGTCGGGCGGCGCGGCGCTCACCGTGGGGACTGCGGCCGGGACGGGCACCGTCGTCCCGATCGCCGGCGCCTTGCCGGGCGTCATATCGCCATCCGAACCGATATCCGCGCTCGCCCCGATCATCTGGTACGACCCCTCGGACGCGGCCACCGTTACGCTCGATGGCTCGGGCGGCGTCACCCGGCTGGCCAATAAGGCGGCGACCGGAAGCAATTTCGATGCGGCAGTCCCGGCCGGTCACACCGCCCCATTGCTGGCGACCGGAACCGACTCTTTCGGCCCGCTGCCCATGCTGCGGTCTGACAAAGAGAAGCAGAGTTTGCGCAGTATGTTCGCCACCGGCATCACGGGCAATGCGCCGCGCACACTTATCGCGGTGCTCGCCCATAACGAAGGTGCCAATACAGGTGTGTCGTTCGGTAACTCATACACCAGACAGCTTTTCGAAGTGGTCGCACGAACCGAAAACACGATGTTCGGAACTTACACATACGACATTTACAATTCACCCGCGCCTGCAGCGGGCGAATTGAAGCTGCTCACGTTTATCGCCGAGAGTGGTACGCCCAATCCCCTCTCAACCTTTGTTGACGGCACTGCCGGAAATACAAGTTCGGGCATGCTCAACACGGTGGACACACCGCTGTGCCTAGGCCAGCGCGCCAACCAGAACTTGTCATGGCGCGGTCAAGTCGGTGAAGTGATTCTGTTTGACTACGCGCTCAGTGCCGCCCAGCGCATCGCTGTGGAATCCTACCTGCTTGCCAAATGGAAACACGGCCTGCCCACCACGGGCTATCCGCTCACGCTACGCAACGACAGTGCCGCGCCTTTAACCCTGAACACCACGCTCAATGACCCGACAGAAGATACATCCACCACACTCTTCAAGAATGGTGCAGGCCGCGCCGTGCTCGCCGGACCGCTCAATCACACCGGCGCCAATGTGCTCAATGACGGAGCGCTTGTCATCGACACGCCTGACGCAGCGGACACAACGACCCTCGCCGGCAACCTGATAGGCGGCGGCACGCTCGTGAAGACCGGCCCCGGCCTCTTGCACCTGGCCGGGGCTGCAGAAACCTTCTACGGAGATGTCGCTGTCTCCGGTGGGGTTGCACGCGTGTCGGGCAAGTTCGGCAAGCCAGCCGCGATCGAGGTCACGCCGGGCACCGCCCTTGAGATAGCCTCCCCCACTGCGAATGCGATTCGTATCGCGGCGCACGTCACGGTTTCGGGTGCCGGGACGGATGGCAACGGTGCCATCCGGGGAGGTAGCGACGTCACGGATCAGATGAATGCGTTTACCGACGCCACGATCCTGCTCGCGGACGACACGACAGTCAACGCCCAAGCGCAACGCTGGGATATCCGCAACTCGGTACTGGATATGAACGGTCACGTCTTGACCAAAACGGGTGGTAATTGGGTCTGCCTGCCCGGCGCGACCACCATCAGCAACGCGCCTGTTGGCACTGCAATCAATATTCAGGGCGGCGCGATCAACCTCGAATCGAACGGGCGGTTTCATCCTGCGGACGCTACGCGTGTGATCGACATCGGCGCGACCGGCATCCTCAGTATGTTCTGTCTTGCTCAACCCATGCCCTGGGCAATCAATGCCGCCGATGGTGCCACTATCCGCAACGGTATGCTCGATGGAACGTTCAACAACGCTTCTCCGTTGGACGGCCCCGTCTCGCTGGCGGGAACCCTAAATCTGGTAGCCACTTGGAATTCATCCAAGAGCATACAAGGACAGCTTTCGGGGGAAGGCTCGCTCGTGGTCTCCAACAACGGCACGCAGGCATTCAGCTTTCTCACCCACAGTAACAACACCTACACCGGCATGACGACGGTCAACAATGCCACACTCGGCCTCCGCTATCCCGGTTCGCTACCCAATGCGGACTACACACGCCTGACGGTCACCAACAACGGTGGCGTCATCGCGCTCGCCGGTGCGGACGCTGAAGATGGGTTCACGCCGGAGCAGGTCCGAGACCTCTTGGAATCGGGCCGCTTCACGCTCACCAACGAGGTCCGCGCTGGCGTCGACACCTCGCTGGCCGACATGGCCTACCCCTACGACATCCTCCCGCCGTTTGCCGGACGGCTCGTCAAGTTCGGCCCGGGGACGCTCACGCTTGATGGACACGCCGACTTGCTCGGCGACCTGTACGTCTGGGGCGGGAATCTCGCGATAACAAACGCCGTAACACTCAATTTCAACGAGCGCAACTTCTATTTCCGCCCGACGCCGCAGGTCCCCTCCCTCGGCAATCACTTCGGAGGCCGCGCCCGAATCGTCGCAACCGACCGCGGCTATGCCACGTCCCAGCCGACTTTGACGGTCGGTCAGGCGGGCAACGCAAAAGCCGTGCTCTCCCTTGACGGAGACGCCTTCGTATCGGCACGCCTGCTCGTGGGTGGCGGTACATCCGGTGACGGCTCGGCTGTTGGTGCGGTCTACCACGGCGGTAACGCGGTCTGGGTCAATACCGGAGGACGCCACACCGACGGCGCGGTAGGTAATTACGGCTACGGATACTATCAACTCGACGGGGGTGCATTGACCAATAAGGGCTTCACCAGTCTGGGTGCGGCGGGAGGCTACACGAGCGCGATCGGTGTCTTCTATCAGAACGGGGGCGCGTTTGTCATGAACGGCGGTCTGCGTCCGCTCCCCGCCGCCGGTGAGATCGGCGAAAGTTACGACGGTTTTCTCAAGGTCGGTGCCAGCCGGGGCGCGGGCATCCTGCATCTGGCAGGCGGATCATTCCTGCACCACGGCAATCTGCATCTGGCGTCCAACTCCGGCGATTCGACGGCCCACTCGGGCGTCGGCATCGTGAGTGTCGAGGACACGGCGGATGCTGTCGTGAATGGCAACGTAGTGATGGGGCAACGCCACTCATCCTTTTCCTCCCTCAACCTGAACGACGGACGCTTCGCGGCGAACGCGATCACCCGCGCCACCGGCACCAACGCGCAGACCTTTGTGCAGTACAACGGGGGAACGTTCGTTGCTAATGCGTCAGGCCCTATGTTTCAAGGGGCTAATGATACCTATCCGATGGCACTGATCGCCCACGGCGGCGGTGCCATCATTGAAGTCCCCGCAGACACAACGGCCCTCTTTAATCTCCCGCTGGGCACCGCCACAGGCAAGGTCCTGTCTGCCGTCTCCGTCACGAAAGGCGGCACCGGCTACATCGCCCCGCCCATCGTCACCCTCACCGGCGGCGACGGGACCGGCGCAACGGCAATCGCCGAGATCGACCGCGACACCGGAGCGATCATCGCCGTGCGTGTGACCGCTGGCGGAACCGGTTACACCTCTGCCCCGAGCGTCGCGTTCACAGGCGGCGGCGGCTCAGGCGCATCAGCCAGCGCCACAGTCTCCGAACCACCCGCCGACGGCGGCCTCAAAAAGACCGGCCCCGGCACACTATGCCTGACAGCGGCCAGCACCTATGCGGGACCGACCGAAGTCATGGAAGGTGAGCTGCGCTTGACAGCCACGAATGCGCTGCCCGCAGACGCCGTCATCCGTATTGCCGGCGGCACACTGCGGTGCGCATCGGTCCTGCCCCAGCCGCGCATCTGGTACGATCCCGCAGATGCGGCCACGGTGACGCTTGATCAGTCCGGCAACGTGACCCGTCTCGCCAACAAAGGTTACAGCGGAGCCATGCACGATGCCGTACCCGACAAGTTTGCACCGCCGCGCCTCGCGACGGGAGCCACGTCGCACGCTGCACATCCGATGATCGACACTGTCTCCGGCACCACGGGTCTGCTAAGCCTGAACAACACCGGCATCAGCGGCACGGCACCGCGCTCGCTCGTTGCCGTCATCAGTCGAAACGATGGCAAAGGGTGTACCGTCTCGCAGTTCCCGATTGTTTCTGCACCACGCGCCGCCTTCGAAATTCTCGCTCGGGCGACAGAAAACACACGTTTCGGAACATTTAATGAGGACGTCGACTTCCCCGGTGTCCAAACGCCTGCGACTCCTTACGTCTGCACCTTCGTCAGCGCCGTGGACGGCTTGCCCACGCAACTTGCCACGTTCCGGGACGGTGTGGTCGGTCCCGTCAAGACCATCGCCATCGATACGATCGACGGCCGACTCGGTTTCAACAACCGCAACGGCGCTGCGCTTGGTAACTATGCCGGGCAAATCGGCGAGGTCATGTTGTTCGACGTGTCGCTCACCGCCGACCAGCGAACCGTCATTGAAAATTATCTGATCGTAAAGTGGAAGAACGGCATGAACGTCACGCTCCAAGACTTCATCAGCACCATTGATCCGCTGCCGGACAGTACCATCGAGCTAGCTGGCGGAACGCTTGATCTGTCCGAACAGACCGCGACCACATTGACGCTGATCGGCAACGGCGGAAGCGTCAGCAACGGCACCTTGGCGGCAGGCACCGTGCTCTCGCCCGGCGGCGATGACGCCGTCGGCACGCTGGCGCTCGCGGATGTGGGGCTGAGCGGTGCTGAATACCGTCTCTCCTTCGACGGCCCCCAGGCCGACCTCATTACCAGCGAAGGCACTCTGGACATGACGGGCTTGACCGTCACTGCACTTACGGAGCCCTCCGGCAAGAGCTACCCGATCCTGCACGCCGCAGAAGGATTGACCGGCACGCAACCGAATCTGGTCGGCCTGCCATCGAAGTGGTACCTGCGCTTGACGGCGGACACCGTATATCTGGTGAAGCAAGTCGGTACGTGCATAACCATCCGTTGAGGCACAAGACCCCGGATGTGAACAGAATGAATGTGAGTTGAGCATGTTTGACATTCCGCGAAAATGTTTTGGTATCTGCGCGTGTGTGGTCTGCCTGACGGCGTTTGCTGAAGTTCGGCAGGTGCCCGTGACGGGCATTCCATTTGAGATGTCGATCTCGGAATGGACACCGCCCGCGCGTGAATTCCCCATCACTCAATACGGGGCGCGGCCGGACGGCACGCCTATCACAGAGGCGCTTGAAAAAGCGATCAACGCATGTTCGGCGGCGGGGGGCGGACGCGTCACGGTGCCGGCCGGTCGCTGGACCGTCGGCGCGTTCCGCTTCAAGAGCAATGTCGCGCTCGTCCTTGACGCCGACGCCACGCTTTTCTTCCCCGACGACCCCGTGATCGCCATGCGCGCGCCATTGAGGCCAGACGGACGCCCCAATCTGACGCACTCCGAACTTGTCGGCGGCAATGCGTGCACAAACGTCGCGATCCTCGGCCCCGGCACTTTCGAGGCGGCCGTCGACTATTGGCACCGGAACTTTCTGCTCAACCCGAAGAAGGGGTTCCCACGTCCGCAGTTCTTCCGCTTCAAAAATGGAAAGAACATCCGGTTCGAAGATTTCAAAGTCCGGGGTTCACCCGCATGGACGCTGGTATTTGACGTTTGCGAGGATGTGATCCTGCGTCGTATCGACTCCGTTTGCACGGGCCCGAATACCGACGGGCTTGACCTCTGTTCCTGCAACCGCGCCCTTGTGGAAGATTGTTCGCTCGACCAGACCGATGATACGTACACGATCAAAAGCGGCATGAACGAGGCGGGCCGTGCGCGTGGCATCCCGTGCCAGAACATCGTGATCCGCCGGTGTACGGCCGTCCACGGCCACACGCTTCTCGGCGTGGGCAGCGAGGTGTCGGGCGGCGTCCGCAACCTTTACATGGGGGATTGCACGGTCAAGGAGCAAGTCTGGCGCTTCCTCTTCGTGAAGACGAACTCCCGCCGTGGCGGATTTGTTGAGAACGTGTGGATGGAGAACATCTGCGGACGCAAGGCCCAAGCGGTCTTCGAGACCGAGATGTTTTATGATGGCAACCCGAACAAAGAACTGCCGAACACCGGCAAGCTTTGGTGTACGAAGATCGACAACATCAACATCCGCAACGTGACATGTACCGAGGCCGCGTATGGCGTCCGCGTAAAAGGTGACGAGCACCTCCCGCCGTCGAATATG
>Ga0209407_1000424_pt1 | contig 55583 bp, 49 predicted proteins | sample AD_JPNHG3_MetaG_FD_184410 | JGI IMG/M metagenome (GOLD analysis project Ga0209407, IMG submission 184410) | Active sludge microbial communities of municipal wastewater-treating anaerobic digesters from Japan - AD_JPNHG3_MetaG (SPAdes) (version 2) | ecosystem: Engineered > Bioreactor > Anaerobic...
ACCGTCCTGCAAGAGCTTCACTGCACGGATTCTGCGATGCTCGAGCTGTTTTTGTGTTCCTATCGGTCTCATGTATATTATTATCGGTCATCAAAGGCTCGTTCCTTTAATTTATGAAAAGTCAATAGTTGTATAACCCAAGTGATTGGAGCCAGTTAATTTGGTAGGCTGTTTTGTTGGTGATTTACATTTCGAAAGGATGGCTTCAATGGATATGCTAAAGAAAATGAAGGGTGCAAAAGAACAAGGCGGGTATGTTTGCCCGTTTATGGAGCAGTGTCATTTTCTTCTGAGCAATTACGAAACGATGCCGGAACTGGTGGAGCGGACGGTGGAGCACTACTGCACCAACAGCCAAGCAAGATGTGCGCGGCTGGAGCTTTATGAATCGCTGGGTGCGGCTGCCGTTCCCGAACTGATGTTGCCCAATCAGTACGACTGGGCGCGTCAGATTGTAGAAGATGCCTTGGACAGCAGTACAGTGCTGCCCGAACGCAGAAAGTCCTGAGAGGTGCTGTTTCCAGCCGGCTGGCTGCAAGACACATCCCTAAAACACATCCAGCGGACCTGTCCGCCGGTCCTTCCTGTCGGCTGCCAAGCAGGCCGGCCGAAACTCTATGAACTTGTCAAAGAACCTGCTGCGCTTAATTGAGTCCCGTTCCGCGCCGCTTGTCCCGGTAGAAGGTCTCGGTTTTTCCCGTCAGGTATTTGACGATAAGGATATCGGGCAGCAGGTCGGGCAGGATATCCTCGTGGCAGGATGCCAGCACGAAGATGCGCTGGGTCTGGCCGGCGGCCCAGCGGAGGCGGTTGGCAATGACGGCGGCGGTAATGCGATCCAGCGAACTGGTGAACTCATCGGCAAACAGCACCGTTCGGCTGCTCATCAGGGCCCGTGCCAAGCGGTAGCGGGTCTTCTGGCCTTCGCTGAGCTGGTCGGGCGGCTGAAGGGCACAAAATACATCGCTCAGGCCGGCGCGGCTGAGTATTTCCAGCGCATCGAACAGCGAGCGGTCGTCCACGCAGTCAATCAGGGGCCGGCCGGTTTCGATGGGGATGTCATCCAGACGAATCCGCTGGTTGTCGGGAATCTGCTGGTAGATGGCGTTGAGCAGGACTGTTTTGCCGGCACCGCTGGCGCCGGTGATATACACGATGTCGCCCGGCCGCAGCGACAGGCGGCAGGTGTGCTGCAGACGGCGTTTGCCCAGCTGCACCGGACGCAGACCGAACAGATGCATCAGCTGCCGGGCCTTGGGGGTTTGGGGTTCTTGCCAGTCTATCTGCTGGTTGATGGTAATGTCGTACATAGCGGCTTCTCCTTATTAGGCGGTTTTTAGGATTTTGGGTTTGCCTGCGGCAGGCCGGCGGATGCGGTCCAGCGTCTTGCGGAGGCGATAGCGGCTGCAGCCGAGTTTGCCGATGACGGCCTTCTGGCTCATGCCGCACAGGAAATAATCCCGCAGAATGGCCGCTTCCAGCGGCGACAGTTTATCGCCCAGACGCAGCACATCGCGAATCAGTGGGTCTGTCAATCGGCGCATCAGGCGGTCGAACTGCCGGCTTAAGGTCGAGGCGTTCTGGCCGGTCAGGCGGGCAATCTGCTCCAGCGAGCTGCCTTTGTCCAGAATCATTTCCAGCAGGGCTTTCTGGGCCGGACTGAACAGCCACGCCTGTTGCTGAAGGGCTGCCGCCAGCTCCTCTGCCTTCCGCCGGCAATCCCTGCGCCGGTCCTGCCACAGGCCGGACATCAAAACGGGATGCATGGTCATGGTTTTCTCCTTCTGCCGTTTTTCGGTCTAAATATATCAACAATATGTTATATATAAATCTAACATAAATGTTAGTTTAACCTATCAAAACGGCCAGTCAAGAGAAAAAAAATTTTTTTTGAACAGATTGTTAAATTGTGCGGTTTGCTGTCTCCTAAATCACGCATAACAAAGGGCTTAAAAACAGTCTGGCCCGCCGGATTTTTTTTATAGCCGCAGCAGGAGCAAACCGGCAGAAATTTTATAACTGCTTTGTTTTCAAATACATATGAATTTATCCGAAATGCCCTTTGGCAGAAGCACAGGATGGGGAAATTTTTTTTATGAAATATTTATTTGACCGATAGAACAAATAGGCGGTCGTTGCATTATAATTTCTGGCCAAGAGATGAAATCTTTTTCATCACCCTCCTCCGAAGCCAGATTCTGCACGAAGCAGGTCTGGCTTTTTGATTTTTCCCGTCGGATTCATTGGTCCCAAGCCCCCGCTTATGCCGGCCTGAAACCAAACCGGCGTTGTACCGGTACAAAATGAGCCGCGATGGGATTCAACTGGCACCACAGCGAGCCTCAACCAGCGTTGAACTGGTACGCAGGTGTGCCTCTAATGCGTTCTACTGGTATCAAAGTGAGCCTATACCCATAGTTAAATAGGTACAAAGTGAGCCTATACCAGCGTTGAACTGGTACGAAAATGAGCCACAGAATATATATATATATTATATATATATAATATACCCCCCTATAGTCCCCCCAAAGGGGTGACGTGTGTGTGAAAGATAAGCGGCAGGTCTGCCAAAGACGGAGCATCCGTGCGGCAGGGGACTTGACCTGCCGGGCGGATGGCTGGGAGCACAGGGGCATTTTGTTGTTTGCATTTGGGCCGAATCGGGTATAATCAACACTGCCTGCGGTTGGCGCAGACAGCTGCCTGCCGGCAGCAGGGTTTGAGCCGGCAGAACAATTTTGCAGCCGCTCCGGAGCCGTGCGATGGACGCCGGCGCCGGGGGCGCAGAGATAGCGGAGGACAGGACTGTGACAGCACCGAGGAATCACACAACTATCAGCCGACGGCATCCGCTGCTGCTGGGAGCCCAGATTTATATATTTGTACTGATGATCTTGGGCGCCGCTGCGCTGATGGCAAACAACATTCCCGAACCGCCCGAGACCGAACAGCCGCCGGCGTGGGAGAAAATTTTCTACAATCCCCACGATGAAGCGATTATGCTGCTGATTTGTCTGGGCATCATTCCCATCGTCGCCGTCAACTTCCGCCATCTGCGGAAGCTGCCGGATACGGGGCTTTTGCTGGCCAGTTTCGGCTGCATGAGCGGCTCGGCCGTGCTGACGGTGGCGGAGGGCTTTGTCTTTCCGGCGGCGCTGAACTGGGGCGAGCATCTCCTGCTGGCCTGCAGCGCGGTGCTGCTGGCTGTCTGGTGCGGGCGGATGGCCTTTGGCAGCCGGCAGGAGGGCTTCTGATGGAGCCGATTGCCTATGTCGATTTGGTCAGCGCAGCGGCCGCTTTGGCGGGGGCGTTTTTTGTGCTGTTCGGCTGGCGGCGGAAGCACTTATCGGCAGGGGTGCCGATTCTGCTGCTGGTGGTGCTGCTGCTGACGGCCTTTTACGGTTTCGGCTTGTTTCTGGAATGGTCGGGTCTGGCCGGACGGATTCAATGGAACTTTTTTGAAAACTTCGGCGGGGTGCTGGTGGCTTTTGTGTGGGCGTTTCTGTTTTACGCCCTCATCAAGGACCGCATCGAGCAGGAGCTGACCGACAGCCGCCGGCATTACCGCAATCTGGTCGAAACCACCAGCGACTGGTTCTGGGAGGTGGACACGCAGGGCCGCTACACCTATTGCAGTCCGCAGGTTGAGCAGATGCTGGGCTGGCGGCCGCAGGAGCTGCTGGGCAAAACGCCGTTTGATGTGATGATCCCCGACGAAGCGGCACGGGTGCGGGCGGTATTTGAGCGGTGTGTTTCGGAAGCCAAACCCTTCAGCGGGCTTGAAAACATCTGTCTGCACCGCGACGGCCGGCAGGTGTATCTGGAGACCAGCGGCGTGCCGGTGTTTGACCCGCAGGGCCGGCTTGTCGGCTACCGCGGGGTGGATCGGGATATCACCGAACGCAGACGAATCCGGCAAATGCTGGAGACTTATCAGGCCGAAATCAGCAGCATTTTCAGCGCCTCTCCCATCGGCATCGGGCTGGTCCGCCAGCGCCGGCTGATACACGGCAATGAGCGCTTCTTTGATCTGTCCGGCTACAGCGCTGAGGACCTGCTGGGGCAGGACCCGCGGAAACTGTATCTGTCGCAGGCAGACTACGCCGAGGTCGGCCGGCTGTATGTCGAGGCGCTGTCCGGCGGGATTGCGGCGATAGAAACCCGCTGGCGCCGCAAGGACGGACGGATTATCGATGTCCAGATGCATATCGCCCCGCTGGATTCACCGGATGCCGAGAAAGGCTTTGTGATTATGGCGCATGATATTACCGCCGCCAAGGCCGCCCGTCAGGCGCTGAAGGACAATGAGGCGTTTCTGCGTTTGATTTTTGACGGCATTCAGGACGGGCTGTGCGTGCTGGATACCCAGTTCAATATCGTGCGGGCCAATGTCTATCAGCAGCAGCGGCACTGCCGGAAAGGCAGCCAGATAGGGCGCAAATGCTATGAGGTCTACCACGGCCTGTCGGCGCCGTGTGCGGGGTGTCCGTCGCTGAAGGCAATGGAAACCGGACAGACCCAGTCGGCTGTGGTGCCGATGACAGAGGCCGGCCGGCCGACCGGCTGGCTGGAGATCAACGCCTTTCCGATGCAGGATGCCAGCGGCGCTGTAACCGGCGTCATCGAGCATGTGCGGGATATCACCCAGCGCCGCCAGATCGAGGAGGCGCTGGAAGAAAACCGGCGTGCGCAGACGACGCTGATGGGCAATCTGCCCGGGGCGGCGTTTCGCTGCTTGGACCAGCCGGACTGGCCGATGCAGTTTATCAGCAAGGGCTGTCTGGAGCTGACCGGCTATACCGATCAGGAGTTTATCTGCCAGCATGTTGTCTGGCGGAAGCTGATTGTTCCGGCCGACCGCGCGCGGGTCTGGGAGGAAATCCGGCAGGCGCTGAAGAACCGCACCAATTACCAGATTGTCTATCGCATCCGCACCAAAGACGGGCAGGAAAAATGGATGTGGGAGAAGGGCTGCGGCGTGTACGATGCCGACGGAGAAGTTGCCGCCATCGAAGGATTTATTACCGACATTACCGAGCGCCAGAAAATCAGAGAGGCGCTGATGTTTACGCAGTTTTCAGTGGACCATGCCGGCGAGGCGATGTTCTGGATGACGCACAAGGGCAGGGTGGTCTATGCCAACGATGCGGCCTGCCGGTCGCTGGGTTTAGACCGCAGCCGGCTGCTGGAGATGTCGGTATGGGATTTTGCCCCGTCGCTTACGCCCCAGCGGTGGCAGCAGCACTGGCAGGAGCTGAAAGAAAAGCAGACCCTGCGGTTTGAATCGCAGCACCGGCGCAGCAACGGCAGTGTTTTTCCGGTTGAGGTAACGGCCAATTTTCTGGTCTGTGAGGACGCCGAATACAACTGTGCGATTGTGCGCGACATCACGGAGCGGCGCTGTGCCGAGCAGACCCGCCAGCTTCTGCTGCAGCAGCTTCAGACGCGCAACGAGGAGCTGCAGAGCATTGTGTTCATTGCCGCCCACGACCTGCGCAGTCCGCTGGTCAACATTGCCGGTTTTGCCGGCGAGCTGGAAAAGGACCTTGCCCGGCTGACGGCGGTGCTGCAGGAGGCGGCGGGGTCCCTGCCGCCGCAGGCGGACACACTGCTGCGGCGGGAGCTGCCCGAATCGCTGCGGTTTATCAAGGCCGGCAGCAGCAAGATGCAGGCCCTGCTGGATGGGCTGTCGCGGCTGAGCCGCATCGGCACGCTGCAGATCAATCCCCAGCAGCTGGATATGGCTGCCCTGATGCAGTCAGCCGTTGCCGACCTGAATTTTCAAATCACCGCCTGCGGGGCACAGGTGGATATCGAGCCGAACCTGCCGCCCTGCCGCGGCGATGCGGTGCTGATTCGGCAGGTGTTTGCCAATCTGGTGGACAACGCCGTCAAATACCGCCGCCCGGATCGGCCGTGCCGGATTCGCATTGCCGGCCGCTCCTGCGGCGACGGCCGGGTGGAGTATGCCGTCAGCGACAACGGCATCGGCATTCCGCCGGAGCACATCGACAAGGTCTTTGAGCTGTTTCACCAGCTCTGTCCCGACCGCTCCAACGGCGGACAGGGACTGGGGCTGCCGATTGTGCGGCGGATTCTGGACCGCCAAGACGGCAGTGTGCGGATGGAATCGCAGCCGGATGTCGGCACGACCGTCTATGTGCAGCTTCCGGCTGCCGGCCAAGAGCAATAAGGCGGCGGCTGCCGCTGTGCGCAAGGTCTGTGCGGCATTAGACCCTGCTGCCTGCGGCTTCGCTGCTGGCCGACAAGCCCGACAAGGCATCTTTATCCAGATGCTGAATGTGGAAAGCCGTCCAATCGGCCATAAAAGCGCAAATCTCCTCGGCCCCGCCGTCAGCATCCAGAAGCGGCCGGCTCAGGAAATCCTCAAAAAACCGATGCCGCTGCTGATGGTCCTCAAATGCCGCTGCATCGACTAGCCGCGCCAAAGAACTCTCTTGAGCCCGGAAATGCCGGCGGGCATACGGAAGAAAATCCCCCAGTAAGGCTGCAGCTTGGCGTGGATGTGCTTCGATGGCTTTGATTAACCTGTTTAGCCGGCAGAGGTAGGCCTTGTTGTGCTGGTCGATGACAGTGTTCCCAGTCTCAAACGAATTGTCCCATGCAATAGTTTTCATTGTTTCTACTGCCTGCAAATCATGGAACATATGTATCTTATATCGGTATATTTACTGATGATTGATTAGGTTTTTTTTCATAATTTTCCTAAATATTGTGAAAAAGGTGCGAAAAGGCAATTTATCGGACGTCTCAAGAGGGGGTGTTTGCCGACTGCTTGAAAAGCTCACAGTGCCGCTTAAAGGCCGTCGGCAAAGGCGATTTGTCCGCAGGCGGCAAAGTGGTACAGCAGGCCCCATGCCTTGGCGGCGATTTTCTTGTTGGCAGCCAGCAGCGCCCGGATGTCGGGCACATCCAGCAGATGGACCCGTATCTGTTCGCCCGGTGCATTCAGGGCGGTTGAAGGCACGCCGGCGGCGGTTACCAGCGCCATAATGCAGGATTCATCGGTTAATCCGGCCGAGGAGTAAACAGGCATGGAGAGGTGATGAATGCAGGCCGTATCGAGACCGGTCTCTTCTTTCAGTTCCCGCCGGACTGTCTGCTCGATGGATTCGCCGGGGTCAATCAGTCCGGCCGGAAAGCCGTATTCCCAGTCGTTGAGGGCGATGCGGAATTCGCTTGTCAGCACCAGCCGCCGGCCCTGCTGCGTCGGCAGAACCGGCACGATGACCACCGCATCGGGGCAGGCGGCATCAGCAATCGGCCGCTGCTTGCGCGAACACATCAGCCAGCGGTGCCGGCGGCCGTCCGGGGCGGCATACGAGGCCTCGTACAGGTTCAGCCACGGTTGTTGAGTCAGCTGCTTGAGCGTGTAATCTGCCATAGGGGGAGGCCTATTTGCTGTCGAGGGGGTGCCGTTCGGACTGCTCCAGAAAGAAGTCGGCGTGCTGCTGCTCCTGCTGGGCCAGCTGCTCGAGCAGACCGGCCAGCTCCGGCCGGTGCGTCATACGGGCTAAGGTGTGATAGAGCATGCGGGCGGACTTTTCCTTTTTGAGGGCATAACGGACCGCCTCGGCAATGGTCATTTCGGGGTGAGCGGGCATCGCATCCAGATAGCCGCTGGAGCGGAGCGATTCCAAGTCCGGCTCTTTGAGGTCAAATTCGTAGCGTTTCAGCTCGAGCAGTTTTTTTTCGTGAAGCCGCTCCTCCTCGGCCAGCGTGCGGTAAAACAGCTGCACATCGGGGTCGAGAACCAGTCCGGCCAAGTGGGTGTAAAACTGCTGGGCGGCTTTTTCCTGCAAAATCGCAAAATCCAGTATATCTTCAAAAGTGCGAAACTCTATCATAACGGCCTCCGATGTTTTGGGTTTTTCTCATCGGCATTATACACCCCGGCCGGCAGCCCGTAAACAAGAAAGCGTCGAACGGCAAAAAACGCAAAACCGGATGCGTTTATTGCAGATTGTCCCCGCCGATAAAAAAAGCCGCAAGGGGTTGCCCCGCGGCCTCTATAGAATAGAGGTGATGAGGTTTTCATCACCCTCTCCACAACATAATGGTACTATTATACTTTTTCACCAGTTCCAAGTCAAGGACAATTTATCGGCTGCTGCTGCCGAAGGCCTTACAGCAGCAGTTTTTTAATAAAAGCCTGACGGCACCGCATACGCACGGCCGATGCCGTCGGGCACTGCTGATGGGTTAGAGCTTTCTGCGGATACCCATCATCCCCACTCCTCCGACCGCCAGAAGCAGCAGGGTTGCCGGTTCGGGCACGATGCATTCATGCCAAAACACTCCGTTGAAGATGCCGACATTGCCGGCCCCCTGCACATCGACCGAGACCCATTCCGGGTTATAGGGAATCGGCAGCCAATAGACGCCGCTGTCCCAGTGGCCGCCCGGATCGCCCGGTTCGAGATGGAAATACCAATTATCCAGATTGAGGTTGTACTCCGGGTCGCTGAGCCGCTCGATGTACATTTCCGGATTGTAGGCCGGCGGGTCCGACCAAATCGGCGGCGTGGTTTGGCCTACCCACTGGCCATTGGTCCAGTTGATGGTGATGTGGACATCCCCGGGCAGGTTCTCATTGAGCAGTTTGTAATCAAAACTGACCCGAATCCACTTGCCGCCTTTGATGAACGGGTCATTCCACCACTATTCGTTCCACCACGGAAAAACCGGCTGCGGGTCTTCTTGCGGAGCCACATCCGGCTGCGGGTAGCGGTACCACTGGCCCTCAAAGCCGGAGTTCAAAGCCGGATCCCAAACCAGTTCATCGGGGCCAATCAGATCAACCTGAAAATACCCCTCACGAACCTCTGCGGCTCCAACCGCTGTCAGCAGCACTGCGATAGCTATTCCAAACACATCTGTCTTTTTCATTATCAAACCCTCCAAAAAGTACCGTTCGTTGCTGTTCCGACTATTTTGAAAAGGCCTGCTGCGGCGCCGATGTTCATCCCGGCTGTCCGAAGGCCTTGCTGACAGAACGGCAGCGCGTATGTTCTGCGATGCTGACTGTGCTGCAAAATCGAGAAATGGGCGTAAAAAAGAAAATGAATAACAACTCGCTGCGGGAAATGGGTGATCTTTCTTTTCTCGTCCTTTAATGTTTTGTCAAACAAACAATTAAATGTCCAAGAGAAAACTGCCAAGCGGTACATAGCGTATCTTCAAACCGCGCAAAAGCAAGCAAAATATCGTTATTTTTGCAAAAATCGGTATTTTTCCGGACGCTGCGGTTTTGCAGACCATCCAGTCTTTTTAGCCGAACCGGCATTTTTACCGCTGCCATGCGGTTTGTTTGCATCACAGACCGAAACCGCATTCCGGCTGCTGGGGATCGGTGCAGGCAAGCCAGTCTTGGGCCATTAGCACCAAATCCAGCAGGTTTACGAAGCAGTTTTTATCAAGGTCGCCGGCTTTATAGCCCCAATCGCCGCATTGCAGTTCAAGTGTGCCCTTGAACAAATCGATGAGTTCGGTTTGGCGGTTCCAGACCGACCAGACCACCTGCCGGCCGGAAATATCCGCTGCCAACAGTTCATCCGTTTCGCTTTCCAGCAGAGTCCAGACGGTAAAGTGCCCGTTGTCCATCAGGTAAGCCGCCTTGAGCCGATACTGGTATAGTCCGGCCGTGCCATTCATCTGGGCTAAAGCGGGCATCCGGGTAGTGGTAATCCACACAGCAATCGGTCCGTCAATCCTCGGGCCGCTGACCAGCTGCTCGCCGTCTTGACCCTCCTGCCAGAGAACCTGAATCTGCCAATTGTCCGTGTCCTGATAGTTGTGAACGCCCAAAATCCGATAGGGCCATCCTTCGGAGGCAACCAGCCACGAGCCGGAGACCTCAAAGTGCGTCCAGTATCGGTCGTAATCGCCGGGCAGTACTGCCGTGCGGATGACGGGCTCCTGCGGATTGGAAACATCGGCTATGCGGACCGACCGCGTGAGTTCGTTGTAATTGGTGATATACCATAAGATGCTGCCGGCCTCGGCAGTCAGCCCATAGACGGTTACCTCATCCGGTTCCACATAAACGGTATAGGTTTGCGGATTGTTCAGTTCAGACGCATCCACAGCATAGATGGTATCCCTCCAGCTGTTGAGCTGGTCATCGCCGGCATAAGCAATCAGCCCGCCGGCATAGTCGAAGTACAGTAGGGAAGGAATCTGCAGCCCGATATCCGCCAAGACCGGACTGCCCGGATCGCTGATGTCGGCCACCCGCAGGTACTGCTTGTCGAGCGGCCAAACCGGATACACCGCCCGATGCCCGCAAAAGGCCAGTGTCTGGATATCGGCAGCGTTGGTGTCAATTGCAAATTCCTGAAAGTTCGGATCGTCCAGCCGGACGCCGTACACTCTGGGAATCCACATCGGGTCGCGGTAGTCCAGCCACACCGCCGTGCTGCCGCAAACGGCAAACGACTGCTCCCTTCCGTAAACCTGATGGTCTGGGGCTGCGGTAATTTCTGCGATGCTGCCTTCGGCAAAATACATTGCCTTGCATACGGAACTGCTCAAAGCCGTCAGCACGGCCAGCAGGCAGATAAGTTGTGTTGTTTTCATTGTCATCGCCTCCTGTTTTTGTGGTGATGGATAAGAGTTGCGTTTTGGCTTTCTGCTGACTGCCAGCCCAACACAGACAGGCCAACATTCAACAGGCGGCAGGTTGTTGCAGTCCTGCCCGGCTGGTTGACAGAGATGAAGAAAACCGCACGTATTACGGTGCAGTATACCGCCTCAGAAGGCAAAAGCAAGAAAAATCCCTGTTTTTGGCTTAAAATCGGTATTTTTCCGGACTAAGATGTTTTTTACCTGCTGGGCGGGATTTTTTGACCTGAATGTCCGCAGCCGCGCATTTCGGATAGGTTTTGGCAGGTATGCAAGCCAATAGATGCCTTCATAGCGGATGCCAACTGTCCAGATAGTCCCAATTCTGCATGCACTATTTTGCTATCTGCAAAAAATTGAAAAAATTTTATCTTCTTGTATTTGCGAAAGTTAGAAAAAATCGCCTCGATTTTGAGCCGCAATTTTCGGACAAAATCTGCAGGATGCCGGGTAATACGGAGACAGTTGAAAAATTGAAAATTAAAAAACAGAAGGAAGCAGACAAATGGGATTTGACCTGAAGATTTTCAATGATGCCTCGCTGGAGCCGTCGTATGTGGAATGGCTTGTTGAGCAGCGATGGCCGCAGGCAGCCCAATACTTCGGGCGGCTGTGGGATTATTACACCAACCCGCTGACCGAAACAGACCGCAGCAGCGAAAGCAGCCGGGGGTATATGCAGGCGCAGGAAACGGGGCTTCCGCTGCGCATCACGGGCCAGCCGGCACGGGAAGGCGGTCAGATTCAGCGAAAAGAAGTCGTCATTGAAAACGATATCGGCTGGCGCATCAATGCGATGGTAGATTTTCTGTTCGGCCGGCCGGTTTCCATCAAGAGCAAAGCCGCTGCAGCGCATCGCCGCAGAGACATAGAGGGAGTTCTTAAAGCTGTGTTCGATGGCAGCGGCGGAACGGTTTTCTTTCAGGAATTGGGCACGCTGGGCAGCGTCTATGGTTTTGTGGACTGCATCGTCCGCTGGGGCGGCCAGCTGGCCGGACGTCTTGCCGACAGCACCTCCAATCGCCTCCTTTGCGTCCCTCCTTCATCCTACGACAGCGTGTTGCGTCTGGCCGGCGATGTGTCGCTGGAACTGATTGATGCGGCCCGAGCGCTGCCCGTCCTGGAAGAAACGGATTACAAGCGGATTCGCTATTATGTGCAGCATTTTGTCCAGTGGAAAAATGCGGCCGCCGGGGAGTCGTCATTTCTGGGCCGGCTTCTGGGCACAGGCGCCCTCGGCCAGCGCCGCTGTGCGGCCGTTACCGAGATTCTCGGGCCGTCGGCGTGGCAGCGGTATGAAGACGGAATCCTGACGGCGCAGGGTGTCCATCCGCTGGGGCGGATTCCGGTGGTGCATATTCAGAATCTCCCCCAGCCGGGATGCTACGAGGGCTTAAGCGATGTTCAGCAGCTTTGCCCCCTGCAGGATGAGCTGAACACCCGTTTAAGCGACCGCGCCAGCCGGATTACCATGCAGGCTTTCAAGATGTATCTGGCCAAAGGGCTGGACGGAATCGCCGAGCGGCCTATCGCCCCGGGGCGGATGTGGTGCACAGACAATATGGATGCGGCCATCGAAGAGTTCGGCGGCGATGGCGGAAATCCCAGCGAGAACCAGCATATTCAGGAAGTGCGCGAGGCAATGGATAAAGTCAGCGGCGTAACGCCTGTGGTGGCCGGGGTGCTCAAAAACAAGCTGGGCAACCTGTCCAGTGCGGTGGCATTGAAGATGACCTTTATGGGAATGCTCAGCAAGACCTGCCGCAAGCAGCTGACCTATGGTCAGGGTATCAGCGACATCTGCCGGCTGGTGCTGGAAGTGCTGGACAAAGCGGCTGTGTTTCCCACCCGTCCGGCCGAACGGCAGGTCGAGGTGGTATTCAGCAGCCCGCTGGACGAGCAGATAAACCGATAGAAAGCCGTCGGTCTGCCGCCGGCAGATTACGGGCAGTGCTTCTTTGACAAGTGAATAGAGTCCATTTTTTTTTAACTGGACGGCGCAACCGGCAGCAGTCAGAACGTCTGGAGCGTATCGGGATTCAATGCCGCCTCCAGCGGGACATTGCTGTTGGCGATGTCGTCCAGAATCTGCTGAGCCCATTCGTACTGATAGGGCATCATATGCAGGGGAAGCCATTCGATCCCCAGCTGCGACAGAATCTGCCGGCAGGCGCAGCGGGAATTGTCGGTTTGGCAGAATTCAGTCCGCAGCGGCTGGCTGACGGCAGGCATATAGGTTCGGCTCTGCTGATAAAACGAGCACTGATTTGCATAAGCGCATAATGTGTTTTCTGCAGCATTCATCGTTATTGTTCCCAAAGGCAGTTTCTTTTCTGAAGCTTGTTTTGGATGAGTATATTGTCGTACATTCGGGGGCGGATGCATTAGCAAAAATTGCCGTTTTTCCGGCTGATAATGGGCTTTATAAAGAGTTTTGAACGTATTGCATATTACGCAAGCAGATATCCAGAAACAATCTGGAAATCCCTGTGCGTGAATTGCAAAGTTCGCAGAAAAAAACAGATAACAGCCTCGAAAAACATCAAAAAACACGACCTTTGATTTCGGAAATATCTCTGCGATGAAGGCCGAACAGGGATGAAAAAAACTGAAAAAAATTTTTGAATTTGTGAAGGAGAAGGCAATGTTTGTCTCAAAAAAACAGAAATCCAGCAGCCGGCACAGCCGACAGCAGCGCTTTTGTGAGGTCTTGTACCGCACTACGGATATAACACTGGCCGATGCAATGAGCCAGTGCGGCATATCGCCAAAGACTTTTGCCGATTGGATGGACGATTCCAGCCTGCATGCAGCACTGCAGCTGCAGTTTCGCATCAAACTGATGGAAGGGCGAAGCATTATCGGTCGTGCCGTGCCGATGGCAGCGGCCAAACTGGTTGAACTGCTCTGCAAAGATTCGGCACAGGCAGCCGGTTCTGACAAAAACCGAGATGAGGCCATCCGCAAAACCTGTTTGGATATTCTGTCGCTGGGCAATGCCTATGAGCAGTCTATCGCCTGTCAGGATAAGCCGGATACAGCCCCGCTGCTTTCGGATGAAGAAGCCGAAAAGCTGATTCGGGCGTTGACGGAGGATGAAGATGATCCCGACGATGGCGACGGCCAAGACAATGGGCCGCTGTACAATCAGGCCAAAGGGGATACAGAACCTCTGTGAGCAGGGCTTTTGTTGTGAACCGGCCGGCGGGGTCAGCGTACAATTGAAAACAAGCAGATAAACCGTCCGGTTTATTGCAGACCGGCAGCGGAGCCGGCAGTGAGGCAAAGCCAAAACGATGGAAACGGCAGCAGACCATATCGAAGCGGTTCTTGAACAAGCCGCTGTATCGTCCGAACTCAAAGAGCGGGCGCTGGAGGCCACCGCCGAAGGGGTTGTGATTGCCGACTGCACGCAGGAAGGGATGCCGATTATCTATGTCAACAGCGGCTTTACGGCAATGACCGGATATGCGGCACAGGATGTTCTGGGGCGCAACTGCCGGTTCCTGCAGGGAGCCGACAGCGACCCGCAGGCCAAAGAAACCATTCGTCAGGCCATTGCTCGCCGGCAGCCCTGTTCAGTGGAGATTCTCAACTACCGCAAAGATGGAACGCCATTCTGGAATCGGCTGTCGATTACGCCAGTGCGCGATGCCGCCGGACGGGTGACGCATTTTATCGGCATCCAGACAGATATTACCGTGCGGCGCAATGCGGAAGATTTGCTGCGGGCGGCCAAAGAACAGCTGGAGCAGGCCAATGCCCTGCTGCATCGGGATTTGGAAGCCGCTGCGGCGATTCAGCAGACACTGCTGCCGGCCGAGCTGCCGGAAGCGGCAGGGTACCGCTTCGGGTGGCGGTATCGTCCCTGCCGACAGCTGGGCGGCGATACGCTCAACATCACCCGGCTGGACAAGCGGCATATCGGGCTGTATGTGCTGGATGTCAGCGGCCACGGCACCGCCGCTGCCCTGCAATCCTTTTCGCTCAGTCAGACCTTGGGGCGGCGCAGGGAGTATTCGTTTTTGTATCGGCAGTCCGGCCGGCGGCACCGGGTTTGTCCGCCGCAGGAGGTGCTGCGGCGTCTGAACCGGTCGTTTCCGATGGATATGCAGACGGGCATCTATTTTACGATGCTTTACGGGCTGCTGGATACGCAGACCGGCGTGTTTGCGTTTGCCAGTGCGGGGCATCCGGGGCCGGTGCTGGTGCGTGCCGGAAGCCGGCCGGAAATACTCGATGCAGACGGCTTTCCAATCGGCGTTGTCGAGGAGGCCGATTATCGCCTGCAGAAAGTGCAGCTTTGCAGCGGCGACAAGCTGATACTGTATACCGACGGTGTTGTCGAGGCGCTCAGCGCACGCGAAGCCGCATTCGGGCGGGAACGGTTCTTAAGGGCGCTTGTTAAAACCAGTGGCCAGCCAATTGAGGCGTGTCTGGATGCGGTGATGACGGCGCTGGAGCATTGGGCCTGCCATAACAATCTGCGCGACGATGTCTCGCTGGCAGGGCTGGAAAGGATTTGACAAAGTCCGCCGCAGAGCGAATGCAGCGGAGCCCAATTGCCCTCTGCGAGGCGGCTGGAAAAGGCGGACGGCAGGTTACAGTTTCAGTCCGGCGGTTAAAGAAGCCGGCAGGGCAGAAAGCTGTTTTTCAAGGGCTTTATAAACCTTGACGGCTTTGGGGTCGGTTTTGCCGGCACGGGCATAATTGGCAAGCACCACAAACTCGCCGGGATGGCGTGTCAGCGACAGAAAGACAGGCTGTTCGGGATGCTTCCATAACCGTGCAGAGTCGGCCGGGGCAGCGGGATTGAGCTGTTCGCTGTCGGCGATGCTGAGCAGGTCTTCTTCCTCCGCCCGGGCGGTGTAGGGCACAAGGCCGGCCGCGGCGGCGATTTTCTCGACAGCGGCCTGCACATCCAGCGGCTGAATCGGCAGGGTTTGCCTGTCGGCTGCTGACAGCGGGATAGACATCTCGGCAGAATACGACGGCTGACAGCCGGCCAACAGCCAGCAGGCTGCCGCTGCGACCAGAACAACAAGATATTTTGCACTCATAGGCATTCCATTATAAATTGTTGGTTGCGGTCTGTATGGTAAGCCCGCCTTGCAGGATTGTCAAATCTTTTCCCAGCCAGAGCCGCTGCGGCAGCGTCAGGATTTAGAAGCCCACTGCATCGCACGGCACAGGAGTGCGGCGGCAAACAGCACCGAGCTGCCGACAAACACACTGCCGGCATCTTTGCTGAAGGCATCGACGGCGCTGCCGATGACCAGAAGACCGGAAACAAACAACGCCGCCATGACGATTAAATCGGCTTGACCTTTCTTTTCCATTGGAATGTCTCCTTAAATGTGTTCGCCATCCTTTGCATGCAAGGATAATTGTTTGTCGGAAAATGTAAACAGAAAAATGTTTTTGCAGAAAGGAGCAGTTATGACAGACACCAGTCAGCCCACGGCCGTAAATCCCGAACAGCCCGACACACCGGACAGCGGACAGCTGAACCGGCTGCGGGAGGAAATTGAGTCGCTGAAGGCAGATCTCCGCGCGCTGCAGGCCGCCGCAGCCGGCGGCGAGGCCCCGGGCGCAGGCGGCATCCAGCCCAAGACGCAGGGGGTGCGGGAATCGCTCGGGGCAGGCCGGCGTGCGGCTTTGGAACGGGCAGCGCGTGCGGCCGCCCGCAGCGGCAGCCGGATTGATGTGCAGGAATATATGCGCATCCGACGGAGTTTTGTGTAGAACTGTGCCGCAGGCCAACAGCACGATGCCGTGGCACACACAGCAGGTTTATAGCAATTGATAAGGAAGGAGTTTGCATATGAGTTTCAGCGGAAAGGCAACCTACAGTGCCGGTGTTAATCTGCCGGAATTGGCCGAAGATGTATCGGATGTGATTTCCATTGTTTCGCCGTATGAGACGCCGCTGCTGGATGCTCTCGGCGATCCGGTTCGGGCGGCGACCAGCACGCATCACGAATGGCTGGAAGATGCGCTGCTGCCGAACAAGGATGTGATTGCCGATACGACCATCGGCGATCCGGAAACGGAAACGGAGTTTGATGTAGCCCACCCGGACCGGTTTCGCCCCGGGGACCAGATTCAGCCGCAGGGGTCGGGAGAACTGATGCTGGTAACGGCGGTATCGGGCAGCACGCTGACGGTGATGCGGAGCTATGCCGGCACGGTGGCGGATGCGATTGCTCCCGGCCAGACGCTCTGCATTCTGGGCAATGCGGCGCTGGAAGGCGGCGACAAGCCGGCGGCGCGGTTTACCACGCGTCAGCGGTGCGGCAACTATACCCAGATTTTCACCGCCGCGGTGGAAGTCAGCGGCACCGACCTTGCGGCCTCGCAGCTGGGGCTGGCCGATGAGATGGATTACCAGAAGCAGGAGCGGCTGCGCGAACTGCTGCGGGATTTGGAAAACACCGTCATCAACGGCGGGGCCCCGACGGCCGACCCGCAGGGCAGCACCTCGGTGCGGCGGACGATGCGGGGGATTTTGGCGCATCTGGTCAGCCATGTGTTTATGCCGGGAGTAAACGGATTTCCGTCGGGTGCGACGCTGGATGAAGACAAGCTCAACTGGGCCCTGCGGAAAATCTGGGAAGACAGCAGCGGCACGGTGGATATGATTGTCGTCGGGGGTCTGCAGAAGCGGCGGATAAACGGCTTTTTAAGTGCGCTGCGGGGCTATGCATCCGGCGATACGGTCTATCGCGACGGCGTCAGCGCCTATGAAAGCGATTTCGGGCTGTGCCGGATTATTACGACGCGGTGGATGCCGGCCGATGCGGTTCTGCTGCTGGATTCGTCGCGGGTGAAGGTGCTGCCGCTGGCCGGCCGAAGCTTTCATTTCAAGCCCTTGGCCAGCGGGGGCGATTATGAATGCGGCCAGCTGATTGGCGAATATACGCTGGAGCTGCGCAACGAGTCGGCCCACGGGGTGATTCGCGGATTGGCAGTCAGTTAAGCTGTGCAGGGGGCGGCAGCGCCGATGGCGCTGCTGCCTTGTTTGCAGGGATAGGGGGATTGGTTTGTGCGGGGGATTATTCCTGCGCCGGCGCTTCGTGGAGTTGGGCAGCGGGTGGTGCATCAGCGGGGTATAATCGGTTCAGGACGGGTCTCAGGAGCCGGTTCCATTGATCGTAGCCCTTTTGGTTGAGATGAAGGGCATCCGGCTCAAAGAGGGTTTCATCGGGCAATCCGTCCCCGCCCAGCAGCACGGAGGCGGTATCGACATAGAGGATGTAGCCGGCAGTTTGGGCGTATTGCCGGTTGAGCTGATTTGCCTGCTGCATCTTCGGCCAGAGTGTCCAGCGGCTGCGGCTGGGCTTGACCGGCAGGCAGATAATCGGCGTGCGGGGCAGTTCAGCGTGAATGATTTGCGTCAGCCGGACAAAATCGCGGTGGACTTGCTCGGGGGGCAGGCCGCCGGCTATGTCGTTGTCGCCGGCATAAATGACCACAACGGCCGGCTTGTAGCGCAGGATGAGCCGGTCGGCAAAGCAGACGCTGTCGGCCATCCACGAGCCGCCGAAGCCGCGGTTGATGACGGGCAGGCCGCTGAAGGCCTCGGCGGTTTTCCACAGCCGAATGCTTGAACTGCCGACGAAGACAACGGCATTCTGCGGCGGGGTGTTTTTGGCGTCCCAGTCGGCGAAGGTTTTCATCTCTCCGGCCCAGCGGTTGGGGTCGGGATAGTCAACGGTTTTCTCGGCGCCGGCCGGCAGTGCACAGCCCAGCCGGACAGTCAGCAGGATACAGAACAAACAGTGCATAGCGTTTTTTCCTTTCCCATTTGGTTTCGTGCGGAAGCATTGTACGGGATGGCTTCGGCACAGGCAAGGTTTGAATTGACCGAAAGGAGGTATTAGAAATGAGCGGATTTTCCAGCGATGCGGATTTGGCACGGTACGAGCCGGGGGTGTTCGACCGGTGGATTTTGAACGGACAGGTCCTGTGCAGAGGGACCAACGGACTTCTTGCAGGCACGCAGTTTGCCGCCGGCGGTGCGGATTTTACGGCCGCACAGGTCAAAGCCGGACATATCCTGTGGCTGCAGAGCACGGATGGAAGCATTGCGGGGGCGTATGAGATTGTCCAAGTGCCGGACAGCGGGCATCTGACAGTATCGGTGCTGCGGGCTGATCCCCAGCAGCCGGCGATACCGGCGGGTGCGGCGTCGGGGCTGCTGTGGCGGATTGTGTCGTATGATGTGCAGGCCTATGAGGTCCAATGCGACCTGCAGCAGCGGCTGGGATTGACAGGGACGGACTGGACCGGCGCCGATAGCCGGCTGCTGCGTCGGCCGTCGGTGTTTGGGACACTGGCGCTGGTGTTTGAAGCGCTGGATGCAGACGGGCAGGAGGCGGTGCGGCAGAAGAAAGACTATTACCGGTGCTGCTACCAGCGGGCTGTGGAGGGGCTGTGTGTGCCGATTGATGCCGACGGGGACGGACAGACGGATACGGTTCTTCGGCCTTGGGCTGTCAAACTGGCGCGGAAGTAGCGGGGCAGTTACCGCTGGCGAAGAAAGCCGACAAACAGATGTGCCGGCTGCTGCTGGATGGAGCGGAGCGGGTCTTCGGGATGCCAGCCGCCGCGGGAGGTATCGTAGGCGTAGATTTTCTGTGCCCCCAGCAGCGGATCTTCGAGGGTCAGGATGTACATGGACTGGCGGGGGAAATAATGGAGCCGTTTGCCGCGATAGAGCAGGACGGTTTGGTCGTCGGTGATTCCGGCCTGATCGAGCGAATCGGGGTAGCTTCCGTGCTGGGTCTGCCAAGCCGTCAGGGCGGTGATGATGCGCTGGGCTTTGGCATAGGCATCTGCCAGATGCATGCGGCGCTGCTGGTTCAGGCCGGCTTGGGCAAGGTGGAATGCTATCCAGCAGAAGGTCAGCAGCAGAAAAACGGTCAGCCACAGCCCGCTGCTGAGGCGGATTTTTCTGACTTCGCTTCGGCAGGCTGCGGCCGCGGCGGCGGCCCAAGCAAAGAGGAAGAAAAAGGCCGGAATCGCTTCAATCGTGCCGGACAGCAGCGGGTGTTCTTGGGCAAAGTCCGGCTCCATCGCACAGACCAGCGCAAAGCCCACCAGTCCGGCAAAGGAAAAGACAATCGCCAGCGAGCGGGGCACAACCAGCAGGCCGCAGTAAAACGACAGAATGCAGCAGGCAAACCAGCCGATGCAGTAGATTTTCAGGGCGGTGTAGTAGGAGTCATAGTCGGATGCGGCATAATACAGCCACGCGGCGGCAGCGCTGGCCGCAGCGATAACCGCACACAACGGCAGGCCTTTGATGAAGCATTTTATGTTTTCTCCCATATAGAGCAGCCTCCTTTGATGGGGCCATTATAGCGGCAGGTCCGAAGGTGTCAAGACAATTGGTTGGAAGTAATGGGATGGAAGTAAAAGAGAAGGAGATTGTTTATGAGCGGTGGACAAAAGCGGTGGCGTCTGGAACGGCGGGTGAGTGTGTCGGTTTTGATAGAGCTGATAACCTTGGCCGGGCTGATTGTGGGCAGCTGGGTCAATCTGCAGCGGCAGCTGGATATGGTCAGCCACGATGTCAAGCAGCTTCTGGCAGCGCAGGATGAGGTCGGCCGGAAGCTGGAGCAGGTGCAGGAAAGAAGCATCGCCCACGAATACCGGCTGCAGGCGGTCGAGAGGAAAATGCGGGATTCCGAACACTTCGTACAAGGCGGCGGCCGGTAAGACACCGGCAAGGCAAACGGTAAAGACAGGCAAAAAGACAGCCGGATACAACGGACATAGCGGAGCGGATAGGACCAGCCCCCGCGGGGTAACCGCGCAGGGCTGTCATTGGGATATTTGGCAGCAGGCATTTTCAGAAAGGAGCACGGTATGGATCACATGGGAGCAATCTGTTTACAGATTACCGCAGACAGCGGGCAGAAAAAAGAAAGCACAAAAGGCATAATGGCACTTTCGGCGGCGGTGCTGCTGTTGGCCGGCTGCGGACTGCGGTATGCGGCGACGGAACAGCAGAAAGAGAATGCGTGGCTTCATTGGCGCGTCTGCAGGCAGGCGGCAGAAACGGCGGCCGAGGAAAACAGCTCATCGCCGCTGTGCGGGCTGACGGCGCTGGCAGAAGCGCAAAGCGAGGCGTTTGTGCTGGATTACGGGCTGCCGGCTTGGCGGCCGGAGGAAGACAACAGTGCAGCGCTGCTGGACGAAGCAAAGGCCGCAGCCGCCCAAGCGCAGGCGGATGCCGCCAAGCGGCCGGATGTGTGGGCGGCTGCCGATGGGCTTCTGGAACTGGCCATCGGACTGGCCGGACTGGTCGGTGGGGTCTATGGGGCACGGGCGGCGGGCTTTCTCAAGACGGCGCGGGCTAAATCGCAGGCGCTTCAGGAAATTATTGCCGGCAACGAGCTGTTTAAGCGGCTGTATCCGGATCAGGCCGGCCGCTTCAAAGAGGCGCAGGCGCATCAGTCGGCTTCGACACGGCAGATTGTGGCGTCAGAAAAGCATTGAGCGGCAGGATGGTTGAACACGGCAAAAATTTTTTTTTGTTGGTTCAGCGCCGCCGGAGTGTATAATAGGTGCAGTCTGCCGGCAGGCAGCAGCAAGCCGGCAGAGATTGGAAAGCGCATTCACAAGGAGACTCTGTTATGAACCGTATGGTATGTATTGCCGTTGTTGCTGCTGCATTTGTTTTGTGCAGCGTGTCGGTGCAGGCCGGACAGGGTCCGGGCCGCAGCCGCCGCGGCGGGGCGGTGCAGACAAATCCAAAGCCCGCACCGGGGGCAGATACGCAGGAACAGGCCAACAAGGCCGCTGAAGAAAAGGCCCGAAAAGCGGCTGCCGAAGAAGCCCGCAGACAGGACGCCGAGCGCAAAGCCCGGCGGGAAGCCGCAGAGGCCAAAGGCGCCGCCAAGTCCGACGAGGCAAAAGCCGAAAAACAGGCACGGGCAGAAACTGACGAGGCTGTCCAGAAAGCCAAGAAGGAAAAAGCCGAAAAGGCTGCCGGCCAAGAGGCCGAATCGGCCGGCTCCGGCAAGGGCAAAGGCAAGCCCGAAGCCGCCGGACAAGGCAAAGGCAAGGGCCAGCAGGCCGAAGCGCTGGGCAAGCAGTTTGTGCATGAACAGCAGAAGCACCAGCAGCGTCAGGCGCGTCTGGAGCGGATGCTCGAACTGGCCAAAGAAAAAGGCGATGCCAAGACTATCGAGCGGATTGAATCGCTGATGGCCAAAGAGCAGAGCCGCTATGACAGCAAGCTGGGCCGGATGATGGAAAAGGACGCCCGCATCGGTCAGGAAGCGGCCGCTGAGGAATAAAGCGGCAGGTGCCGGTTGTGCTTTGAAACGGAATGCAGGTTGGATTTGGGAGACAAAAATATGATGCGCGTACTGCTACTGACAGCGGTTCTTCTGCTGGCGGCGTCCGGCTGCGGCAGGAAAGAACAGCCCCCCGCCGAGCCGACGGTGAAAACAGCCGAGGAATTCAAGGCTGAGGCACAGAAGGAAATTACGGCAGAAAACCTGTCGGCCGAGCTGGATAAGATGGAAAAAGAAGTTGAGGCGGACATGGCGGTTGAGCCGTAAGTTCGCAACGGAGTGCACGAATAAGGCGGCGATGCTGTGCCGGCAGTGTGCAGCATCGCCGTCTGTTTTGAAGGGGTCTTTTGCGGCAGGCAGATAGTGTTTCAGGGGCCCTGCAGCAGAGGCTGCAATTGGGGGTAGATGGCGGGGCTGGCGGCGGCAATCTGGAAGGGGATTTTATCGCTGCCTCCGCTGAAATCGGATACGATTGCGCCGGCTTCCTGTGCGATGAGCATTCCGGCGGCGATATCGTAGAGATTGAGATTGATTTCCCACGAGCCGTCCAGGCGTCCGCAGGCGACATAGCAGAGGTCCAGCGCAGCCGAGCCGAGAATCCGCAGTCCCCGGAGTTTGGGGGCGATGCGGTTAATCAGCGGCAGGTTATTGTCTTTGAGATTGGCCCGCAGGCAGGCAAAGCCGGTGGCCATGACGCAGTCGGACAGGACCGTCCGGCCTGACACGCGGATGGGGGCATCGTTGAGGCAGGCGCCGTTGTCTTTTTCGGCGATGAACAGTTCTCCCAGCACGGGGGCATAGACGGCGGCCAGAACGGTCTGGTTTTGCCGCTGCAGGGCGATGGAGATGCTGTAGAACGGCAGGTTGTGGAAAAAAGAAGTGGTGCCGTCGATGGGGTCAATGACCCAGCGGTATTCGCTGCCGGCACTGTGGCCGCTTTCTTCGCCGAGAATGGCGTGGTGCGGCCAGCGGCTTTTAATCTTTTCGATAAGAAACTGTTCCACAGCAATATCGGCTTCGGTAACGAGGTCTTTGTCGCTTTTGCGGTGCACAGCGACCTCGGCCAGCCGGGCTTTATGCGCCAGCGTGACAGCTCCGGCCTGAAGAATCATATCGTGCAAGAAGTTTTTCATTGTTGATTTCTGCATCAAGGTTTAGTTCACCAGTTCCCTTTTAACCGGTGCAGGATACCGGAAAGGGACAGAATAAGCAAGGAGGAATATAGCGATGACGATACGCAGGGCAGACGTGACAAGCAGCCGAGCAGGCGGAACAGACCGGCAGCCGTTGAAGGCCTCTTTGAGGCATCGCGCTCCGCAGAGCCGCCGCTGGCTTCGGTGGTATCTTGGCAGGTATCTGAATTACCGGGTTCCGGCGGTGCGGGTATGTGCCGGACACAGCAGCCCGATGGATTATCTGTGGCATGCCTACAGTGCGGATGGATGGCGCCGGCAGCCGGACAGCGGGCAGGGCTGCAGCGGGGATTGTATTGTGTGGGCCAACCGGGGCGGCGGCAAGACGCAGCTGGCGGCTGCGGCGACGCTGCTGGAAGGGCTGTTTAAGCCGCACTGCCGGACGCTGATTCTGGCCGGTTCGCGCCAGCAGTCGGGGCGGATGTATGACTACCTGTGCGAGTTTGTGCAGCGGGGCTTTTCGGATTATCTGGACGGGCGGATGCTGGCGGACGGATGCCGGTTTGTCAACGGCGCAACGGTTCAGGTTCTGGCCCAGTCGGCCGCGTCGGTGCGCGGTCTGCATGTGCATAAGCTCCGCTGCGATGAGGTGGAGCTGTTTGATCCGGAGGTTTTGGCTGCCGCCAACTTTGTAACACACAGCAGCCGGCAGCTGACGGCGGCGATGGAGCTGTTGAGCACGATGCACCGGCCGTACGGGCCGATGCAGACGCTGATTGATACAGCGGCAGGGCGGCGGATTCCGGTGTTTCGGTGGTGTGTGTGGGAGGTCATCGAGCAGTGCCGGCCGGAGCGGTCGTGCAGCCGGTGTCCGCTGAACAGCGACTGCGGGGGCAAGGCCCGGCAGGCGCGGGGGTATTTGAAGATTGATGATGTCATCAGCCAGATGCGGCGGAGCAGCCGGGCTGTTTTTGAATCGGAAATGCTGTGTCTGCGTCCGAATCTGGAAAAAGCGGTGTTTGCCGAGTTCAATCCGGCGGTGCATGTGCGGCCGGCGGGCTACGATGCCGGCCTGCCGCTGTACCGGTCGCTGGATTTCGGGTTTGTCAATCCGTTTGTGTGTTTGTGGATTCAGACCGACGGCAGCGGCGTTGTGCGGGTGATTGATGAGTATGTGCAGTCCCGCCGATTGATTGGCGAGCATGCGCAGGCCATCCGGCGGCGGACGCCCTGTGAGGAGTCGCAGGTGGTGATGACCTTTTGCGATCCGGCGGGATCGGGCTGCAATGATGTGACGGGCACCAGTGCAGTCAGGGAACTCAAGGCGCTGGGCTTTCGGCTGAAGTATCGGGCCAGCCGGATTTATGAAGGAATCGGTTTGATTCGCTCGGCGCTGCGGGCCGGCGACGGGCAAAGCCGTCTGGTGATTGACCCCCGCTGCCGGCGGCTGATTGAGGCGCTGCTGTGCTACCATTACCCGGATGCGGCTTCGGAGACGCCGTGCAAGGATGGGATTTATGACCATCCAATTGATGCGCTGCGGTACTTTTTTGTGAATTATTATGCGGACAGCAAATCGCTGATTCGGCCGTATTAGGGGATGGAATCTTTCAAAAAATGATAGGCATAGGAGACAATTGAACAATTCAATAAAAGTTTGCAGCTGCAAGTTTGCAAGTGCTTAATAATAAAGATGTTACAGTTTTTAAACGGAACGCGGTCAGGAGGCTGCCGACAACGAAAATTAAGAAATGCGTTGTTTTTGCTGCGGGTTTTGTGTATAATAATAGACACCCCTTAGAAGGGGTTGGAGTTTGCGGCAGGTTAACCTGCCGTCGGTCGAAACAATTTTTTTGGAGAGGAAGAAAGATGAAGATGTTAATTGCGGTATTCATAGGAGGTGCTGTCGCTGCACAGGCGATAGCGGGATTGGTCTGGAGCGGATCCTTGTCAACACCAGCCAATGAAGGTCTCATTTCCGGGGGTCAGACGTGGAATTCGGCAGGCGAAGGATTAACCGTGTCGTGGGTGGTCAGCCCCAATGAAGACGGGAGCTGGCATTACGCGTACACGTTCACCAACGGCGACGGGGGTGTTCTGACGATGCGGGTGAGTCATTTCATTATTTCTGTGTCGGATAATCTGACGGCCGAAGATGTATTCAGCTTCAGCGGCGATGTTGAAAAATGGACCATCGGCACCTTCGGGCCGGCGGCGGGAAATCCCGGATTTCCGCAAGACAAGACGATGTGGGGGCTGAAGCTGGATTTGCAGAATACTCAGCTTGCTGCCGAGTTTGACAGCTTTCGGGCTCCGATGTGGGGCGATTTTTATGCCAAAGACGGCGGCAATCCAAAGAACTACGCCTACAATACGGATTTTGGAACAGCCGTTGCAAATCCGAATGCCTATTGGCAGACGCCGGTCGATATGGACGGCAATCCGCTGTTTAAGGTGCTGGTGCCGGATACGATTCCCGAGCCGGCAACTCTTTTGCTGGCGGGAGTGGGAATGCTTGTTTTGCTTGGAAAACGGTTCCGCTGAAAATCTTTTGAACCTTTCAACAGATTCCGGCAAGGGCAGCCGGAATCTGTTTTTTTGCGCCGAAAAAGAGGGAGGTTTATGGTATCGGGGCTTGCGGGATAATTATTTTCTTTTGGGCTTGGCGGTTTTTTGTAAGGCATTGAAATAAAAGGACTTGAAATAAACGACAGTTATTGCTGTGATATGGCTGCATAATTTTTCTTGTACAGCCGGCTGGTTTATGATATAGTTGTTTGTCGGAGATTTACGGAGGCGGTGTGTTGAGGAAAGATACCCATTTCATCGTGCATGCCTCAACAACACAGCATTGGAAGAAAGCGTGTGTGTATTTTTTGTGAGGAAAGGAGAGAAAGATGAAACGATGGACTCTTTTTCTTTGCGTAGGATTGGTCTGCGCACCTGCTGTGAAGGCGGCTCTGGTCGATGATTTTGAAAGCTACCAATTAGGGAAGGTGCAGGCGCCGTGGACGGGGATTTTTGCCGGCACAGGGGCGGCTGTTATCGGGGCGGAAGAAAACGGCAATCAGTACGGCAGCTGGTGGGGTGCCAACAACGGCGCCCGGGGGATGTGGCGTCCGCTCAACGAAAACAGCATTGCCAATTCGGATACGGCTACCACGGTGTATATGCGTGTGATGACGGAGGTGGCGACCAATGACGGGTCGTTTGGCCTGAGTGATGTTGCAGTGCCGAGCACATGGGGCGATTTTGAGGCACAGGTAGCCCTTATCAACGGCCAGCTCAATGCCCGCAATGCCGGCAGCATTGTTCCTTTGGGAATGAGCTTCACGCCGGGGCAGTGGTACAATGTATGGATGGTCATCAACAACAGCACCGATACCTATGATGTGTATGTAACTGCCGCCGGCAATGCAACAGGACTGGCTCCGCTTGCGGATGATTTTGTTTTCCGCAATTCGGGTGCAGGGCCTGTCGGCAACGATTTGATTACGTTTCTGACGCTGGCCAACACCCGGGCCGATGCACAGCCCTTCCGGATCGATGACATTTATATTACACCGGGAGTGAATCTGGCTATTCCCGAACCGGCCACGCTGGCGCTGCTTGCTGTCGGAGTGCTGGGATTGCGGAAAAAGAAAATGTAATCGGTGTTTGAATAATAATTAGACGGATTTATGTGTGGAGGAAAGACAAGATGAAGAGAATAGGGATTGTTTTACTGTGTGCGGCTCTGACAGCCATGGCGCAGGGCTTTACGGTCACCAACGGCGATTTCGAGGCAGGCGGGGGGTCCAATATCCCCGATGTAACCGGCTGGTATGACTACAGCACCGCCAATTTCTGGGAAGATGCATGGCAGACCAACGCCTCGTGGATCACGCCAAACGGAAGCAATGTGGTTGTCTTTTGTTCGTGGGATTCGATGACCGGAGATCCCCTGACAGGTTCGTATCTCTATCAGAGCATCGGATTTTCAGCCGGGCAGTCTTCGCTTACCGTCAGCTTCGATTGGGGGCATCCCAATGACACCAACACAGGCAGGCATGACGGCATCACCGTTTCTGTCTGGGCCAGCGACGGCACATTTGTTCCGAGCGATGCGGCCGATATCAAAGGCGCCGGCGGTGTCAAGCTGCTGGACTATGCCTCGTATGACCACATCCGGGCGGGGTCTTATGGTACGGTCGGCGAGATTTGGACGCAAGTGGTTACGCTGAGTCTTTCGGGTGCCAATGCGGGAGAGGAAATCTTCCTTCGCTTCAACAACTACAAGCCGCTGGATACGGCTGATCCGTGGCCGGTATTGGACAATGTGGTGATTATTCCCGAACCGGCTACGATGGTTCTGCTGGGATTGGGTGCGGCTGTGCTGCGAAGGCGCGTGCGGTAGTCTGCCGGGCCGCAGGGAAACATAGCTGATTTGCACGAAAAGACGCCGTCTGAGAAAGGGCGGCGTCTTTTTTGCTGCGCCGACAGAACCGCCGAAACGCACAGCGGCGGCGGGAGATTCCTGCCAGCGGGGCGGAAGGATTGGGGGCTATCCAACGGCGGGTCGGGAGGTGTCGGCGGCAAGCATATCCAGAACGATGTCGGCAACGGCATCGGAGGCCCGGCGCTGGGCCATGGGGCGAACCAGTTCGATTAAGGCCTGACTGATGCTGCTGAGCCGCGAAGGGGTATTCAGCAGGCCGTCGGCACGGGCAATAATGGGATCCAGTGAGGTAAAATACGGCATAAACTCCGGGACCAGCTCTTTTCCGGCCAGAATATTGGGCAGCGACAGAAACCGGAGGCGCACCAGCCAGCGTGCCAGCAGATGCCAGAGCCATTTATTGCTTTGATACATCACAATCATCGGGCAGCCGGCAGCGGCGGCCTGCAGGGTGGCGCTGCCGCTGGCAATCAGTGCCAGATCGGCCTGCCGGGCGGTCTCGTACAAGCCGGCCGCTGCAAAGGCCACAGGCAGGTCTGCGTGGGGGGACTGGCTTTTGAGCTTTTCCAGCAGGGCGCGTTTGAGAGCATCGGGAGCACAGGCGGTAAAGACGGCTGCGGGGTGTTTTTTCTGTAAGGCGGCGGCGATTGTCAGCATCGCCGGCCACAGCGAGCGGATTTCCGCCTCGCGCGAGCCGGGCAGCAGGGCAATGCGGGCTGCTGCGGGGTCATAGGCGGTGTAGGATTTAAAATTTTTCTCAAGGTCGGTGTCGATGGGGTCGAAAAGCGGATTGGACACGAATTGGGCATCGATGCCGCGTGCGGCGAACCAATCCTTTTCGAACGGCAGGATGCAGGCCAGCTTGTCGCAGCAGCGGCGGAGCTTGCCGATCCGCCACGGCCCCCAAGCCCACAGCTGGGGGGCGACATAAAACAGCACCGGGATGCGGTGTTTTTTGGCGGCTTTGGCGATGTGGAAATTGAACGCCGGCGAATCGCAGACAATCACCAGATCCGGCCGGTTGTGTGCAAAGTACAACTGTGCCTGCCGGATGAGCCGGCGGTAATATCCCAGCTGGCCCAAGACATTGTAAATCATCGCTGCCCGGCTGACGGTGTCATCCAGAAGGGAGCAGCCGGCTTCGGCCAGCTGCCTGCCGCCGAAACCGGCAAAGCGGAGTGTCTGCTGCGGGGGCGGAGTCTGCCCCGGCCAGACAGCCGCGGCGGTCTTCTGCTGCAGGGCGGCAATCAGATGGACGCAGTGCATCTCGGCGCTGTATTCCAAGGCGCTGATAAAGATGTGCCGGGATTGTGTCTGTTGGGTCATTTACCACTCGTGAAAGATAAAGAAAACCGACAGCAGAATAAAGATAAAGCCCACCAGATAATTCCATCGGAACTCCTCGTGGAGATACAAAATCGAAAATGCCGCAAACACCGTCAGGGTGATGACTTCCTGAATGGTTTTGAGCTGGGCGGCGGTAAACTGGCCGTGTCCGAAGCGGTTGGCGGGCACCTGAAAGCAGTATTCAAAAAAGGCGATTGCCCAGCTGGCAATGACCACCAGCCACAGGGGTTTATCCTTGAACCGTAAATGTCCGTACCACGCAAAGGTCATAAAGATATTCGAAATCGTCAGCAGGATAACAGTCTTCATAAGTTCTGCCTCTCGGGATTCCTTTGTTTGTTCAAACGGCCTATCAGCATACCGGCGGACCGGCCAAAAAGCAAGCGGCTAAAGGGACTTGTGTTTTTTGAGGTAAATCTGGATGACGGTCAGGTCGGCAGGCGTGATGCCGCCGATGCGGCCGGCTTGGCCGAGGGTAGCAGGACGAAAGCGCGCCAGTTTTTCTTTTGCCTCGAAGCGCAGATGGGTGATGGCGCTGTAGTCGAGCGTTTCGGGCAGCTTGATATTTTCCAGATTGCGGAAGGCGGCGACCTGCTTTTCCTGACGGGCGGTGTAGCCGGCGTAGCGGGCTTCAATCAGGACGGCCTCGATGACTTCCCGCGGCAGGTCCGGGATGTCGGGGTCTTGGAGTATCTGCTGACAGAACGGATGCTGGGGCTGCTGGACAAGCTGCCAGAGGCTATAGCCCTGCCGGCGGGTGGATTTGAGGTACTGCTCAAAGTCCTTCATTTGTGCCTGCTTTTTTTCAAAGCGGCTCCAGCGGGGGTCATCGACCAGTCCGACAGCCCGCCCGACAGGGGTCAGCCGCTGGTCGGCGTTGTCGCTTCGCAGGGTCAGGCGGTATTCAGCCCGCGAGGTGAACATCCGGTAGGGTTCGTCAATGTCGCGGGTCAGGAGGTCATCGATCAGCACGCCGATATAGGCCTGATCGCGGCCAAGGATAAGCGGGTCTTTATGCCCCAGTTTGAGCACGGCATTGATGCCGGCCAGCAGGCCTTGTGCGGCGGCCTCTTCGTAGCCGCTGGTGCCGTTGATTTGGCCGGCCAGAAACAATCCCGGCAGGCGTCGGGTTTCGAGGTTCATCTTTAGCTGCCGGGCCGGGCAGTAGTCGTACTCGATGGCGTAGGCGTAATGGACGATGCGGGCGTGTTCAGTGCCCGGCAGGAGGCGAATCATTTCTTCCTGCACATCTTTGGGATACGAGGTGCTGATGCCGTTGCAGTAAATGGTGGAGATTTTTTCATCTTCCGGCTCCAGAAAGACCTGATGCTGCTGTTTGTCGGCAAAGCGGACAATTTTTGTTTCGATGCTGGGACAGTAGCGCGGGCCGACGGATTGAATCTGGCCGGTGTAGAGCGGGGCACGGTGCAGGTTGTCGCGCAGGAGTGTGTGAATCCGGGGGGTTGTATAGGTAATCCAGCAGGGGACAGACGGGCGGACAATGCGGTCGTTGAGAAACGAAAACGGCAGGGGGTCGGGGTCGCCGGGCTGGAGCTGGAGTTTGTCGTAGTCGATGGTGGAGCCGTCCAAGCGGGGGGGAGTGCCGGTTTTGAGCCGCTGGACATCGAAGCCCAGCCGGCGGAGGCAGTCGGACAGTTCGCTGCTGGCCGGTTCGTCCAGCCGGCCGCCGGGCCATTGCGTCGGGCCGATGTGCATTACGCCGCGAAGGAATGTGCCGGTTGTCAGGATAACGACCGGCGCTGTGAAGGTGCGGCCGTCGGTGCAGGCGATGCCGCAGACGGCGCCGGCTGCGGTGAGGATGTCGGCGGCGATTCCTTCCTCAATTGTCAGATTGGGGCAGTTTTGCAGATACTGTCGGACGGTGTCTTTGTAGAGGTATTTGTCGGCCTGTGCGCGGGGACTTTGCACAGCAGGGCCTTTGGAGCGGTTGAGGATGCGGAATTGGATGCCGGCGGCATCGATGGCTTGGCCCATCAGGCCGCCGAGGGCATCGATTTCGCGGGCGATTTGCCCTTTTGCAAGGCCGCCAATGGCCGGATTGCAGCTCATCTTGGCGATGGTATCGCGGCTCATTGTCAGCAGCAGCGTCCGCGCACCCATCCGCGCCGCCGCCCATGCGGCTTCGGCTCCGGCATGCCCGCCGCCGACAACGATTATATCATATGAATGATTACCCGACATCTTTACTACCAACCCGCTACCCAACGATTGCATCATGCTGTAATTCTATACTGTTGCCCTCTCCAGAAGCTGCCTGAATACTCTGCTGCCTTTTCTGAGCTGCAAGTGCTTTGCCATAGCGGCATTTTTTTAGGCTGTGTTTGTTCCATGCTGCGTATTATCGTTTAATGCGGAATCGGCCGCAAGGTTTTATTGGTTAAATCGGCGGCTGCTTCGGGCTGGCGGGATGGGGGGGTGCTCGGTTACCACAGGTCGGGATTATTGGCCGAGGGGCAGCAGTCGGCGATGGGGCAATGGGGGCAGTCGGGCTTGCGGGCGGTGCAGATTGTGCGGCCGTGCCAGATAAGGTAATGGGAAAACATCGTCCAGCCGCCGAGCTTGGTTTTAGGGACGATTTCCATCAGGTCAAACTCGAGCTTGACCGGATCGCTGTTTCGGCTTAGGCCCAGACGGCGGCTCAGCCGGATGACGTGCGTGTCGCACATGACGGCGGGGATGCCGAAGGCGTTGGCCAGAACGCAGTTGGCGGTCTTGCGGCCGGTGCCGGGCAGGGTCAGCAGTTCATCCATTGTCCGCGGCATCTGGCCGCCGAAATCGGCAAGGACTTTTTTGGCAGCGGCGCGGATATTTTTGGCCTTGTTGCGGAAAAAGCCCGTCGAGCGGATATCCTGCTCCAATTCTTCCTGCGTGACCTTCAGATAATCTTCGGGACCTTTGTATTTTTTGAACAGGTCCTTGGTGACGATGTTGACGCGGGCATCGGTGCATTGGGCCGACAGGACGACGGCGACCCACAGGTTCCACGGGTTGTCCCAGTTAAGGGCGATTTTGGCATCGGGGTAGGTCTTTTTGAGAATCGGCAGGATTTTCAGCACCCGCTCCTTTGCCTGCGCCGGATCAACCGCCAGTTTTGACTGTTTTGCCTTTGCCATAGCCGACAGTATAAACCGGCAGGGTTCTGTTTGCAAGAGCGGACTTGTGGGAATGCGGCCGCCGGATTAGAATAGCCGGTATGGCACAACGGACAGCACAGGCCGGAGGCGTTTTTGTCGGCACATCGGGGTATGTGTATGACCACTGGAAGGGGACATTTTATCCTTCCGACCTGCCGCAGGGGCGGCGGTTTGAATATTATGCTTGCCATTTTGCCACCGTCGAGCTGAACGCCACATTTTACCATTTGTTTAAGGACAGCACATTTGCCAAATGGCAGGCGCAGGCGCCGGCCGGCTTTGTCTATGCGGTCAAGATGTGGCGGCGGATCACGCATCGAAAGCGTCTGCACGACACAGCAGCCGATGTGCAGACCTTTCTGGAGCGGGCGATTTTGCTCCAGCGGCATCTGGGGCCGGTGCTGGTTCAGCTTCCGCCCGGGCTGCATCGGGAGGATGGGCGATTGGAGGATTTTTTAGCAGTCTGCACGGCGGCGGCAGAAGCGCTTAAAAAGCCGCTGCGGTTTGCGGTGGAGTTTCGCCATTCAAGCTGGTTTGAGGAGGCTGTGTACGGGCTTTTGAGGAAATACAATGCTGCACTGGTGCTGCCGGATATGCCGCGGCTGTACGGCATTCGGGAATGCACGACCGATTTTATCTACATCCGCTTTCACGGCAGGCCGCAGTTGTATCAGAGCTTGTACAGCGCGGATGTTCTGACCGACTGGGTGCGGTGGCTTGAACCGCATCTGCACAGCGGTACCGATGTCTATGCCTATTTCAATAATGACGGCGATGCGAATGCCTGCAAAAACGCCGCCCAGCTACACGGGCTTCTGACGGCCAAGCGCTGATTATCGAAAAGCGCTGACTGTCAGGATCTTTGGCGGGACGGGTGTGCCGGCGTGCAGGGCAGATAGACCCTGTTGGGGATAGAGCATCAGGCTGTTTTATGCGGGGTCTAAAAGTTCTGGTCAAAACTGTTCGTTCAGAAGGCGGCGGAACTCATCGGCCGAAAAGATGCCGCGGAGTTTGATGAGGGTTTGGGTTTTGGGATTGAGCAGGATGGTTACAGGGACATTTCCGGGCTCGCCGAAGATGCGTTTCATATCAGCGGAAGCGGCAAAGGCGGCCTGCGTGGTGTCGGCCAGCACGGCGGCAAAGCCCTTGTCGCTGACGAGTTTGGCGATGTCGGGCTGCTGGTAAACATTTTTGTCCACGATTTTGCAGTTGGTGCACCAGTCGGCGGTGAACTTCAGCAGAACAGGCCTGCCGGCTTCAATGGCCTTCTGCACAATCGCGGCATCATAGGGCTGCCAGTGAATCGGCGTCGGCGGCGTCGGGGGCAGCAGCCAGAAACCTGCCGCCGCGGCAATCGCCGCCGCCGTCAGGCGGACAGCCCATTTTTTGGCTTTGGGTGTTGAAAATCCCACCCATGTGCCGGCCATCCACACGCAGAAGGCAAAAATCACGCCGTAGATAAGGACATTGAGCAGATGATCTTTGGCCAGAGCGGCCAAGGCAAATTTAAAGGCGATAATCAGCAGCAGAAAGCCGCCGGTTTTTTTGAAGATGTCCATCCATTTGCCGGGCTTGGGAACAAAATCGAGCAGTTTGGGTATTGCAGCCAGTGCCGCATAGGGCAAAGCCATTCCGATGCCCATCAGAATCAGTGCAGCGCTGCTGACATAAAGCGGCTGGGTTTGTGCCCAGACCAGCACCGCCCCCAGAATGGCGCCGCTGCAGGGGGTGCTCAAAACGCCGGCAAAAAAGCCCATGCTGACCGAGCCGGCCAGTCCTGCTGAACGGCTTTGACCAGCGCTAATCGATGCCGGCAGCGCCAGCGTCCAGATGTCCAGAAGCCCCAGTGCAAAAAACACCAGCAGGATAAACAGCCCGATGACTCCTGCCGGACTGCGGTACAGGCTGTTCATGTCCAGCGCTGTTCCTGTGGACAGTTTGACAATCACCGACAAAGCGGCAAAGGCGGCAAAGAACAGCACAATCCCTGCACAAAAGGCAGCCCCCAAACCGATGCGCCGGCGTGCGGATTGGCTGGCCTGCGAAACCAGCCGCATAATAATCAGCGGGATAATGGGCAGCACGCAGGGCATAATATTGATAGACAGTCCTGCCAGCAGGGCCAACAGCAGATAGCCTGCTGAACCGTAGGCCCCGGCGCCGACGGTTTGCTCTTTCCAGTCGGCCAGAGTTTCAGCCAGCGGACCAGCTGGCGGGGTATTGTCAGGGCTGGGGATTGTCAGGCTCGGCTGTGCTGCCGGCCGGGGCGGAGCCGGTTCGAACGCAACTGTCGGCCACGACTGTGCCTGCGAAAAATCGACAGCGGTGCGGATAAGCTGGGTAAACGGCGTCAGACACAGCTTGCTGGTGCAGGCCAAGCCGGAAATGTGAACGGTTACTTCAGCCATGCGCGAGGGCAGGATATCCTGAACAAGGGGCACAAAGACCGTAAACCGGCCGACATAGACTTCCACTTTTCCGGCCGCCGGGTCGTTGAAGAAGCTCCAGACCGGATACACCGCAGGACCGAACTGAATGCCGTCGGCGTTTGCCCAGACTGTCAATTCCAGCCCCGGTGCTGGAGCTGTAGAAGCGCTGGCGTAGTAATGCAGGTCGTCCGTGCCTTCAAATATGACGGCGATGCCCGGCCGGCCGGCCATCTGCGCCGGCTCAATGCGGGCGGCGGACGACTGGTTTTCATACTGGACTAATAAAGTTTGGGCCGGTATGGCTGCAGCAAAAACAATCCATACTACCGTCAGCAGACCTGCATATTGTGTGCGGTTCATTGTCGTCTCCTCAATCCGGGCGAAGCGTCAGCAGCGGCCTCAGGCTGCCGGCGCTATCTGTTTGTTTTGGCAATACATACGTTTTACCGATTTGATTGTTCCTTCAATAAACCAATTGCCGGCAGTTTTGAAAAGCAAAAAATGCATCCGATTATAAAGCAATTCTGTATCAATATTGCCCCTAAACCGCAGGGCTATTTCAAAGACAGTTTGACAACTATTGAGCAAGCACAGGATTTGCCGGATAAGGTTCATGCTTCCGGCGGTTTGTTTTGGCTTGGGTGCATAGATAAAAAATCCAATTGTGCTTGAAACGAACAGAGTTTGGCTGTAATAATTGCGGTTTATGCCGTTTTGCGAAAGCATCGGCAAGGCAGGTCTGTAATCCATAGATGATAAATCTAATCTGAAATAGAGACAAATCTCAGATTGCAGAACAGTTGCGGATGTATCAGTTACTATCTGTTGAGAAAGGATAAACCAGTGAAAACGTACACAATTGGCGTCATCGGCGGCGATGGGACGGGGCCGGAAGTCATTGCAGAAGCGGTTAAGGTGATGGATGCGGTCAGCGCAAAATTCGGCTTCAAAGTGGAAAAAATCAACTATGATTTCGGCGGCGAGCGGTATAAGCGGACGGGTGAAATCCTGCCGGACGGCGCGATTGCGGAACTGAAAAAACTGGATGCCATTCTGCTGGGGGCGATCGGGCATCCGGATGTCAAGCCCGGGATTCTGGAGAAAGGTCTTCTGCTGCGGATGCGGTTTGAGCTGGATCAGTATATCAACCTGCGTCCGGTGCGGCTGTTTCCGGGGGTGGATTGTCCTTTGAAGGACAAAGGTCCCAAAGATATTGATTATGTCGTTGTACGGGAAAACTCCGGCGATATCTATACCGGCTCCGGCGGGCTGATGATGAAAGATACGCCGCACGAAGTAGCGACCCAGACGGCGGTTTATACCCGGTTTCAGGTGGACCGGTGTCTGCAGTATGCGTTTGAGTATGCCCGCAAGAAGGGCAAAAAAGCCCGCGGCGTCGGGCCGGACAATACGCTGGGTCTGGTAGGCAAGACCAATGTATTGACCTATGTGTATGATTTGTGGGAAAGGGCCTTCCACGAGATGGGGGACAAGTATTATCCGGACATTAAGCGGGAATACTACCATGTGGATGCCACCTGTATGTGGATGGTCAAGAGTCCCGAGTGGTTTGATGTGCTGGTGACCGGCAACCTGTTCGGGGATATCATCACCGACCTCGGCGCTATCACGCAGGGCGGAATGGGCATAGCAGCCGGCGGCAATATCAATCCCGAAGGCGTTTCGATGTTTGAACCTATCGGCGGCAGCGCTCCCAAGTACACGGGCAAAGGGGTCATCAATCCGCTGGCGGCTATCTGTGCGATGCAGATGATGCTGGAAACACTGGGGCAGGAACAAGCCGCCACTGCAGTGGAGCAGGCGGTTCGCTATGTAACGGCCCATAAGCTCAAATCGCTGGCGGCCGGAAAGATGGGCTATTCGACCAGTCAGGTCGGCGATATGGTCGCCCAGAAAGTATCCGAATAGAACGATGGCACACCAGGCAGATCCTGACAGGCGGGGTCTGCCGGTGTTTGAAAATGCACTTGTTGTCAGGGAGGTTATTATGAGAAATAGCATGCTGCACAGGGGAATTCTTCTGGCTGGAGTTTTGTGTCTTTTTTCTGCTGCTTGGGCGGAGAATCTGGTGACCAATCCGTCGTTTGAAGACAGCCGCAATAACCGCCCGGTTCGCTGGCGGACGATGGTCTGGAATGGTCAGGCGTCGCTGGAGACGGCCACGATCGGCCACACCGGCAATGCCAGCGTAATGATTGAATCTGCCGGCGGCGGCGATGCCGCCTGGACGCAGACGGTACGGGTCGAACCCAACAGCCGGTACCGGCTCAGCGGCTGGATTAAGACGGAAAACCTGCAGCCGGGCAGTTCCCGCGGAGCGCTGCTGAATGTGCACGATTACGAAGGCGTCGCGACGCCGGCGGTCAGCGGCACGACGGACTGGACGAAGGTGGAATGCGAATTTGTGGTCGAAATGGGCGACTCGATCCAGATTAACTGCCTATTCGGCGGCTGGGGGTCCGCGACGGGCAAGGCGTGGTATGATGACATCACGCTGGAAAAAATCGGGACCTTTGCCTACGAATCCAAGACAGTAGAGGCACAGGTGTCTGTGGATGCCTCGCAGACCTTTGAGCCGATTTCCAAGTATATTTACGGCCAGTTTATTGAGCATCTGGGGCAGTGCATATACGGCGGCATTTGGGCGGAAATGCTGGAAGACCGCAAGTTCTACTTCCCGGTGCCGGCCGAACGGGATATCTGGCGCCGCACGGGATCCGGAGCGCGGGTGCTGGCGGCTTCGCCATGGAAGGTTATCGGCCCGAAGGAAGCGGTTGCGATGACCACGGACAATCCGCTGTCGGGCAAGCACAGTGTGCAGATTGGCACGGCAGCCGGCCCTGCGGGCATTTATCAGGAAGAGCTGGCGCTGATGCAGGGGCGTTCCTATACAGGACGGATTGTGCTGCGGGGCGAAAAGGCCGCCGGACCTGTACAGGTCAGCTTGGTGTGGGGCGACGGGGCTTCCCAGCGTCAGACGGTAACGATACGCACACTGTCCAAATCATTCGAAACCGTGCCGCTGAAGTTTGAAGCCGGAGCGGATGCCGACAACGGGCGGCTGGAAATTGTCGGAAGCGGGAAAGGGACATTTGTGGTCGGGGCGGTTTCGCTGATGCCGGCTGACAATGTTGAGGGCTTCCGCAGGGATACACTGGAGCTGCTGCGGCAGCTGAATGCGCCGGTGTATCGCTGGCCGGGCGGCAATTTTGTCAGCGGCTATGACTGGCGGGATGGTCTGGGCGACCGCGACCGGCGGCCCACACGGACCAATCCGGCCTGGACAGGCATCGAAACAAACGATGTGGGGATGCATGAGTTTATCGCTCTGTGCCGTCTGATTCATACCGAGCCGATGATTGCCGTCAATACCGGATTCGGCGATGCGTATTCGGCGGCTGCGGAAGTGGAATATGCCAACGGCGATGCCCGCACCCCGATGGGCAGGCTGCGGGCGCAGAACGGCAGCAAAGAGCCGTTTGCCGTCAAATGGTGGTGCGTGGGCAATGAGATGTTCGGCAATTGGCAGCTGGGCTATATGCAGCTGAACCACTATGTCCTCAAGCACAACTGGGTGGAAGAAAAGATGCGTCAGGTTGACCCGACCATCAAGACGGTGGCCAGCGGCGAAATCGGCGGCGGCTGGACCGAAGGAATGCTGCGCAGCTGTGCCGACCATATGGATTTAATCAGCGAGCATTTCTACTGCCAGAACCGCAACGATATTACAGCGCATGTGCGGCAGATACCCGATTCCATCAAGAACAAATGCGATGCGCACCGCCGTTTCCGCCAAACCATTCCGGGGCTGAAAGACAAGGATATCCGCATTGCGATGGACGAGTGGAATTACTGGTACGGGCCGCATGTCTTCGGGGAACTGGGGACGCGCTACTTTATGAAAGATGCACTGGGCATTGCCGCCGGTCTGCACGAGTATTTCCGCAATTCGGATATCTGCTTTATGGCCAACTATGCCCAGACGGTCAATGTGATCGGCTGCATCAAGACCACCAAGACAGCGGCTGGCTTTGATGCAACGGCCTATCCGCTGATGCTGTACCGCAACGAATACGGGACGATACCGGTCAAGGTGGACGGTTCCAGCGAGCGTCTGGATGTAGCCGCCGCGCTGACCGACGACAAGGCATTCCTGACCGTTGGCGTGGTCAATGCAACCCGGGATACCTATAAGCTGCGGCTGAATCTGGCCGGGGCAAGCGGCACAGGTGCAGCCAAGACATGGGTGATCGCCAATGCCAATCCGCTGGCCTACAACGAGCCCGGCAAGGAGCCGGTGATTGCGATTCAGCAGGCCGCGGATACGGATCTCGGCCAGCCGATTACAGCGGCTCCGCTGAGCATCACTCTGTTCAAGCTGCCGCTTAAATAGGTTCATTTCAGGATAGGGAATAAGGCGCCGCCGGCAGATTTATGCCGGCGGCTTTTTTTATGGGTGCCCCCGCCGTCCGGCTCAGCGGGACAGCGGATTTTTCTTGAGAATCTGCAGCAGGTTGATATGGTCGTCGGTCCAGAGCAGGACATCCTTGCGGCGCCGGTCCTGCGGGCTTGCGTTGAGCCGGATGGCCTCAGAGCCGAGGAAGCGGTCATCCTGCGCCAGAAGAATCCAGTCTGAATCCAGCGCCCCGGAGGAGTCGTCTTTGTAGCTTTCAATCCAAGCGGTCTTGAGGCCGAAATGGTCGGCCAGCTTCCAGATGACCGAATGCAGGTCCAGATGCATGGTAGAGATATGAAATGCCAGAACGCCTTCGGGTGCCAGATGCTTCAGGTAAATGGCCATGGCTTCGGCGGTCAGCAGATGGACGGGTATGGCGTCGCTGCTGAAGGCGTCAATCGCCAGCACATCGAAATTCTGGGACGGCTGGTGCTCCATAGACAGTCGGGCATCGCCTTTTACGATGTCGATCTGCGCAGGGCAATCGGACAGATAGGTGAAATATTTTCTTGCCAGACGCTCCACATCGGGATTGATTTCGTAAAAGCAGAGGGTGTCGCCGGGATGTCCGTAAGCGGCCAGCGTGCCGACGCCCAGCCCGACAATGCCGATGCGGCGGTTTTCCTGTTTGGGCAGATGGCGCAGGAGCAGGCCGATGCCGCTGTCGGGACTGTAATAGGCGGTGGCAAGATGCCTCTTTTGAGCCGACTGGAACTGCAGACCGTGAAAAGTGGTTCCGTGCTGCATCAGGAGCTTATGATCGGCTGGGTTATCCCATGCTTCTTCCCAGATTCCCAAAACGCCGAAAAAGTTGCGTGAGTTTTCTATGGAGCGCTGGCTGTCGGAGGTGCGCTGTCCCATCAGAAAGATGCCCAGCAGCCCCACAACAAAGACCGCCGCAATCCAGAACGGCCGACGCCGGGCACCGGCGGCGGAAAGAGACTGATCGGCCAGCAGCAGAAGACAGGCGCAGACCAGCAGCCCGAGATATAATTCAATGTACACATTAAAAATCAGCGGGCAGATGACGGCGACAAAAAAACCGCCCATTGCCCCGCCGGCAGCAATCATCAGGTAATAGACCGTCAGGTGTTCCTGCGCCGGACGGAGACGGTAGAGTTCCCCGTGGCAAACCATGCAGCAGCCCAGCAGCATAAAGACATAAATGCCGACCAGCGTATAGGCGGACATCCCTTCTTCAAAAAGGTGGACATACATTATTCCGCCCATTCCGAGAATAAACAGCAGCAGGAATACCGACCGCTTGTACCAGCGCTGATGGTCAAAGCAGATGATGAAGCTGAGCAGATAGATGCTCAGGGGAAGAACCCATAGGAAGGGAATAACGGTGATATCCTGTGTAATCTTGTTGGTAACGGCCAGCAGCTCCACGACAGCCGCCGCCGGCAGGGCCAGCCACAGCCACCGCCGCTCCGGCTGGCGTTTGCTGCCGGATGGACAGGATTTAGCAGCGGGCTGGACGGGTGCGGCTCTGCCTGCCAGCAGCATACAGGCCGCAAACAGGACCGCAAAAACGGCAAAGGCGGCAGACCACAAATAAACCGTCTGCAGGCGGGTGAAAAACGGCTCAAAAACGAATGGAAATCCCATCAATCCCAGCAGCGAGCCGGCGTTGGACAGGGCATAGAGCCGGTACGGATTTTTAGCCGGAAAGGTTTTGGCAAACCATGCTCCAATCAAAGGGGAAGCAGAAGCCAGCATCAGATAGGGCAGGCCGACGGTGAGGGTGCAGATCAGCAGGATTTGCAGCAGGGGATTGCTGTTGGGTGTCGGCTTGAAATTGTCGCTGGGCAGGATGGGCAGAAACAGCAGGGCGCCTGCCAGCCCGGCGATATGCAAGGCCGCCTGAATGCGGGGATTCCGGATGCGGATTAGAAAATGGGCATACAGGTAACCAGCCAGCAGAAACAGCTGAAAGAACAGCATGCAGGTTGTCCAGACCTCCGGTGTTCCGCCGAACCACGGCAGTACATACCGGCCGAGCAGGGGCTGAACCTGAAACAGCAGAAATGCCCCCAAAAAGACCGTGGCGGCAAAGACAACACCGTGCTGTAGCAATCCTGTTTTCTGCATTCTGGGCAGATTATAAAGAAACGGCCGCAGTTTCGGAATAAAAAAGTAAAGTTGACAGCTGCAATATAGAAATTGCGGTCATCACAAAAGCCGTCCGCCTTGTGCGGTTTGTCTTATTCAAGATAAATCTCGCTGCCGGCGGTAATGGGGGGTGTACCGCCGCGTTTGGCGGCGATGTCTTCGGGCTCAAGGGCAAAGCTTGGGGCTATTTCCAGCACGCAGTCCGGCGAGCCATCGGGCTTGCGGGGGACCTTGACGCCGGCATGTTGGAGCCAGTTGGCCGCCCGTTCAATCATCATCCGGCGGGTTACTTCGGGGCTGTCGGTGCCGGAAGCGTTTTTGACGGGGGCAAATTCCTCTTCCCGGCGGGTCTGCAGAATAATCGACCGCTCGGCCATCGGCAGGGCGTCAAACACGAAGGTTTCAAGTTTGATGCCGTTGGGTTTGTCAGGCTGAATGAGCGTGCCATTTCCGTCGATGTGGGGGATTTTTTTGACCGCCCGATGGAACGGCAGGGCGAAATTGCCGCCGGCATTGAGTTTTTCGATGAATGAGCGGTTGATAATGTGAATCCCGATAGAGCCCAGTTCGAACACAAGCGTTCCGTCGGGATTTCTGCGCAGAGCCTGCTCATCCGGCAGGTCGCTGTATTCGATGACGGTTACTTTGCCGTCGACCAAGCAGAAATTGCCTACCTTTTCCAGCGGTCCGGCTTTGACAAGGGCCTTGGAACTCATTTCGGCCTTGTCTAAATCATGCAGTCCGATAAAAAGCGGGTCAATCAGCTTGACTAAGGGATTATCCACCTGCCAGTAGCTAATATATTCGACGCCGCGCTGTTTCATATCGGCAACAGCCCCCGATGCGTAAAGGGCTTTTAAGCTGCCGCCGTGTCCATCGGGGCTTGCGGCAATCTGGTCTTTGGCAGCCAACAGGATTTTGCCGTCGAAGCTGAAATTGGGCAGGGTGCCCTGCTGAAAGATGAACACATTGTCCGGGCTGAGCCCGTACCAATCCGCCGACTCGAAAATATCTACTGTTGCAGCATAGTTCAGCGGGCTGGTCATAATATAAAAGGGGATGGTGATGCCGTATTTTTTAGATGCGGCACGGAGTGTTTCGGCAAAGATTTGAAAAAGCGTTTTATTCTTGACAGGGCTTATCGGATAATTGCCTTTTGGGCCGTCGTAGCCGAGACGGGTTCCCTGTCCGCCGGCAACGACAAAGCCGGCAACACGGCCTTGACGGACCAAATCTTCACCGCGTTTCTTAGCGCGGGCATACTTTTGAGCCATTGCCGGCGTTTTTGGAGCGGCCGGGTAAGAAGGGGCGGGTTCGAAATGGTCAGGTATTGCGACTGGGGCCTCATTTTTTATATATTTTTCTACCCATAATGGTATTTTATCAAGTTCCAGCTTGGAGATTTGGTCAATGAGGTTTTTTTTCTGTCCTTCCGACAGTTCATCGAAGAAATGGAGAATATGTTCCTGCCCGATTTTTTCGAGTAAGCGACGCAGATTATCTGGTATAGTATTTTTATTCATAAAAAAGTACCTTTGCTGTAAATCATTCGTTTTTTAATACGAGCTGTTTTGTATAATGAAAACAGGACATTTTTTCAATTCAGAAATTTTTTTAAAAAAAGCTTGACATCGCCGACAAAGAGATATACATTGTAAATTGAAAGCGAGTGAACAGAGGCGGACTGGATTCGCGGTGTTCAACAGAATATTATTTTTGCCATTATTTTATTTATAGTTTTTGGTTATCTTCCTGCGAATCCTTCCCAAATGTCATTCCTTTTCAGAGCAGATGTTTAGCAGCTTTGATGCGGCCTCTGACATATTGAGTGCCTCCGGTCTAACGGTAAGTTGTCCGGTAAGATTTACAAAACAAATGGAAAGGCCCTGCGTTGGGGCAAAAACGGCATTATTGATGCTTTGGAAAAGGCCGGAAGGCAGTTGTGGAGTAAATCTTGCCTGAAAGGAGATCTAACAATGAGAAAGAAAGGTTTTACACTAATTGAGCTGCTGGTGGTTATCGCCATCATCGCCATGCTTTTGGCGATTTTGATGCCGGCCTTGAACAAGGTCAAGAAGATCGCCCAGCGCGTCGTTTGCGGGACCAACCTCAAGGGTCTTGGCACCGCACAAACCGTTTATGCCAACGACTATGATGATGAGTATGCTGTTCAGGGGCAGTCCGGCAAACATAAGTGGGATTGGATTACAGGCGCCTTTGATGACACTGCCAAGAACTGGGCAAACAACGGCATAATTACTATTGGTGCAAGCTTGTACCTGCTGGTTCGTGAAGCCGATGTCAGCCCGAAGTCCTTTGTTTGCCCGTCCGGCAATGAAACAGAGTACGACGGCAAGAACTCGATGAACCTCGATATCGTTCAACTGTGGGACTTCGGCAACGAGTATAAAGCCCCTGGTTCGGGCTATCCGTATCAGCATGTCAGCTATTCTTATCATATGCCTTATGCCAACGGCGGCGGCAAGAGCTCTCTGTCGGCCAATGGAAGCCGCTCTGCTGCATTTGCTGTAATGGCAGATAAGAATCCGTATTTTGACCCGAAGAATGTCGAAATTGGAAGCGTAACCCAAGACAACTTTATGGACCATGTAGGTCCGGTCGGCGCCTACTGGGATACCACAACCGGTATTTCGGAATCCGATTACAGGGTCAAGCGAGCGAATTCTGCTTCCCATGCCAAAGAAGGCCAGAACGTGCTGTTTGCTGACGGCCACAACGCCTATGAAAACACCACGGATGTGGGCATTAAGAACGACCAGATATATGTTCCGCGGCCTACAGGCGCCCTCACAGAACTCCAGATCCGTCAGGGCAATGTGGCGATTATGGGTTCCGGTACAAGTCCGGCAGCCGGGCACAAGGATACCATTCAGCCGCAGGGCTTGGAAGATTCCTATCTTGTTAACGACGATGATATGATGGAAAAGCCGAAGACAAGCTGAGATTTCGTGCAGTCCAAAAGCCCTTCTCCTGACAGAGAAGGGCTTTTTTATTGGGATTGCTTTGCCTGTACCAAGCGTCGGTAGATGTCTTCCAGCCGATTGTTCAGGATTTTTGAATCAAAATTGTCTTGTACAAACCTGCGTCCCAAACGCCCCATCTGCGGCCATAAGTGAGGGCTGCTGATTAGAAAATCTAATCTTTCTGCCAGTGCATCAGCATCCTTTTCGGGAACTAAAAATCCTGTTCGGCCGTCTATCACGCTGTCAGGGAAAGCCCCGTGTTTTGTAGCAACAACCGGTATTCCGCAGGCCTGTGCCTCCAATAAAACCATGCCTTGTCCTTCCTGATTGCCGTCGGAGGAGGTGATGCTGGGGTGAACAAAGAGATGGGCTTGATCGTAAAGGTCCGTTAATGCTTCGCTGCTGGTCCAGCCCCAGAATTTGACGCTGCTGCCGAGGCCCAAATCGGCGGCCAATTTTTCCAGATCGGGCCGCAGAGGGCCGTCCCCGACAATGTCGTAATGCAGGGGATATTTGTCTTTCAGTTTCGCCACCGCTTTAAGGGCATATTCCCGGCCTTTCATTTCCACAAGACGGCCGACACTTAACAGGCGGATCGCTTCAGGAGGATTATAGGAACGGTGCTTAAAAGGGATGCTGTTCAGATCAATCCCCATGGGTATCTTGATCATTTTTTCTTCGGGCGCACCGAGTTTTAACAGTTTTTCTTTTCCGGCATCACTGATGCAGATGAATGTATCACCTTGCTGAAAAAGCTCACGATAGACATCATGGCCGCCAGATAGGACATAGGGCCCCAAGTCATAACCGTAGAACGTGGCAACAAATTTAATCGGCAGCTTTATTTTTTTCAGGATTAAGGATTTTAAGCCGTTGGGGCCGAAGTGGGCATGCACAATATCAAACTGTTCCCGTAAAAAAGGGGATACAAAAAAAACCTCTGCATACGAAAAATATTTTTCTTTCCGGAAGGTCCCGACGAGCCGTGCGGCGGTTTGCGGACAGCAGAGAAAATACCTGAACAAATAAGCTGCTGCTTTCAATCGCAGAAGCCATTTGGAAGCGGGCTGCGAAACAGAATAGGAGGTTTTCTGAAGAAGATGATGCTGCAGCACTTCCTTTTGGACTTGGGGCTGTTGGGGATTGCTGTCGGCGAAAATTCGAACGTCATGTCCCCTTTCCAGAAGGCGGACAATCTGCTGGACGATAAAGCTTTCTGAAAGAGTTGGAAATTGGCTCACGACGAAGGCTATTTTCATATTCTTTCCATCGTTTGCGCGGTGTTGGGTCCGCATCAGGCATTTTTATAGAGAGCCATATCATTTTCAACCATCTGACAAACCAGTTCGTCGAAGCTCACTTGCGGGAACCAGCCTAATATGCGGCGTGCCTTGGTAGAATCGCCCACCAATATATCCACTTCAGCGGGCCGGAAAAGATTGGGATCGACCGTTACATAGTCACGGTAATCCATCCCCAAATAGGCAAAAGCTTTCTCACAAAATTCCGCTACGGAGTGCGCCTTTCCGGTACAGATGACATAGTCGTCCGGCTGCTTCTGCTGCAGCATCAGCCACATGGCTCTTACATAATCACTGGAGTGTCCCCAGTCCCGTTTGGCCTCGAGATTGCCGATTTTCAGCTGGGTGGCCAATCCCAGCTTTATCATGGCAGCATGGGAAGTAATCTTTCTTGTGACAAATTCATACCCCCGGCGCGGCGATTCATGGTTGTACAGAATGCCGTTGCAGGCAAACAGATGATAGGCTTCGCGATAATTTCGTGTTAAGTCAAATCCTGCACATTTTGAGATGCCGTAGGCTGAGCGGGGGTGAAAGCGGGTTTGTTCTGTTTGAGGCACTTCATGGACCTTGCCAAACATTTCACTGGAAGCGGCGAAATAAAATCTTGATTCAGGAACAACTTCTTTTACGGCGGATAATATATAATGCGTTCCATTGATGTTGACTTGGAGAGTCGAAAATTCATCTTCAAAACTGTAAGAAACAAAACTTTGGGCTGCAAGGTGATAGGTCTCGTCCGGTTTGACTTGCATAACAGCCTTAAAAAGGGAAGGATAACTTTCAATCGAAGCCGGAATCAACTCGATATCGTTGAGAATATGCAGAATCCGGCCCATTCGGTGACGCGGGTCTTCCAATGCAACCCGTCTGACAAGGCCGTAAACCTTATAACCTTTTGAAAGTAAAAATTCCGCAAGATAAGATCCATCTTGCCCTGTAATGCCTGTGATTAATGCTTTTTTCTTAATTTTTCCCCGCCTTTCTTGGAAAAAATAAAAATATACACTTTCACATTTCGATTGACCAGAACCCCCTTTAATATAACATATACGTCCAAAGATGGCAACAACAATGAGAAACAGAGAAACCGGAGAAAGTTAGATAATATTTTATGGCAAGAAACACCGGCAAGAGAGTTCTGATTATCGGACTTGACGGATTCGTCTGGAAAATCGGAAACAAGCTGATTCACGACAACTATATGCCGACGCTGGGGAGCTTTATGCAGGGCGGTTGTCACGGCCAACTCAGAAGCGTCGTTCCGTATGAGACCAGTCCTGCATGGGTGAGCTTTCAGACGGGCTGTTTCCCGCCGAAAACGGGCATCTTTTCATTTCATACATTTGATTCACAAACCAGCCGGATTCGATTAAACAGCAGCGGGGATATTCGTGTGCCGACACTGTGGGAGCTGCTGAGCAGTCAAGGCAAGAAAACCATCTGCGTCAATATGCCTCTAACCAGCCCGCCCCCTGCGATTGACGGCATCATTATTCCCGGTCTTTTATGCCCGCAGTTGAACAGTCAGACAGTTCATCCATCGGCTATTTACGGCCGCTTTATCAAGCCCCGTAAGGACTACCAGATTGTGGATAATACCTATCGGAACACAGTGAGCGCATTTGCTGAGCAGTCTATCCGAACCGAGCAGGTCCGCTGTGAAGTTGCGCTGGAATTGATGGACGGGTATGACTGGGATGTTTTTTGCCTGCAGATTCAGAGTACCGATTTATTTCAGCACCGATTCTGGTGGGCGCTGGATTCCGGAGCCAATGGATACAATCAGGAGGATTACCGGCAGGCGGCGGCTTTTTATAAGTGCTGCGATGATATTATCAGCCGGCTGATTGACAAAGCCGGTTCCAATGTCCGTGTGATACTGGTGTCGGATCATGGCTTTACGGCCCAGCGCTGGACGCTGGCGGTTAATCGCTGGCTGCTTGAAAAGGGCTATCTGGTGCTGTTGGAGAAAGAAAAAAGCGGCTGGCAGAGGGCCAAAGAAAAGAGTGTTTTCCTGAAATATTTTGCTCAGCAGGCCGGACGGACAAAAGGATTCTTTGTGAAAGCCGCTGAAAGGTTCTTTCCCCCCAAAACGCCGCCGTTCAGTGAAATTGAACTGCTTCATCTTCGCCAGTCTATTGATTTTATGCGTTCCAAGGCGTTTTATCTCGGCTCGGTGGGGGGCGTTATCTATATCCATCCTTCTGTGCCCCATCGCGACGATTTCAGAAACCGGCTAATCGAGGAACTGCTGACGGATTTTGGTCCGGCGGCACAGCCGGCTCTTGTCAAAGCGGTCAAAACGTGCGCTGAGGAATACGGAGATTTAGAGGGGGCTGCCTTGCTGCCGGATTTGCTCTTGGAGTATGAGCCGGGTGTCTCGGCTGTCATCAATCCGCTTGCACCCCAGCTTGTTCAGTCCTATCAGAACACCGAAAGGCAGCCGGGTACGCACGACCGAAACGGCCTGTTTGCCGCACAGGGTGAGAATATAAAGAAAAATTTCCGATGCGATTGTCAGATTGTCGATATTGTCCCGACCGTGCTGGCCATGCTGGATATTCCTATCCCTGCGCATATCGATGGCCGGATTCTAAGCGAAATCTTTGAAAAAGAACCCCGGACGGCATACAGCGGCGGCATTTCGAAAGACAGCCAGCCGACCTACTATTCGGACAGGGAGCAATCCGAGGTTGAAAGACGTTTGGCGGATTTGGGGTATTTATGATGTTGTGCCGGCGGGGATTTGCAGAGGGGATAGAAGAATAACCCTTTTCCACCAGAGGCAGAAATTGATGCCGCGCCACAGGAAATAGGGATTTTCCCTGAGCAATCGGTCATAATCGTTGAACAGTTGGGCCGTATCCAGATAGGGATTTTGGGCTGTATTTCTCAGGAGTGCCTCCACAATCGGCTTGGCATGGTTAAACCACGGCAGGGTGTTAAAGGGCATTCCCTGCTTGATGCGTCTCCAGCTTACCTCAGAGGGCAGCCACTGTGCCATCGCTTTTCGCAGAATGTATTTGGTCCATCCGTTATGCACCATATATTCCGGCGGAAGGGTAAAAACAAAATCAACCAGTCGGTAATCCAAAAAAGGAGAGCGGGATTCGATAGGCACCCCGAAGTGCGCCCGATTGGAGTTGCGCAGCCAATAGTTCATCAGCCAGTTAGACATATAACCGACAGCCAGTGCCTGAAAATCCGTCGGGGCAATTTGTTTGTGTTTCTGATAAGAGCCGCTGGCCAGCGGTCCGCGAAGATAGCCGGCGGCGACTTCCTGACCGCCGGCATTGAAGAAAGAAACAGGGATATAGCGTCGGAGAGCATCGAAACGGTTGTGAAACAGGGCATTAAAAATCTTTATCCGCTGACGGATGCAGTATTTAGGCCATATGTCTTCTTTCAAAAAAAGGTTGGCTGCCAGCGGAAGGAACCGGCTATTTTTTCTCCAGTACATCAGCAGTGGGAAAAAGTAGTCGTTGTATCCGGCCAGCAGTTCATCGCCGCCGGTGCCGATGAGAATAACTTTATAGTCTTGCCGGCGTGCATGGCGAAAATAGGCCTGAAACAGCTCGGCTGAAGGCCAGTGGAAAGGTTCTTCCTGAAGCCAGATAAAATCGCTGGCAACCTGCCAGAAATCTTCATTGGCAGGCGTGTAGATGTGATAGTCGATTTTGTCCGGATACAATTCATAGACCTTGCGGGCAAAAGGTTCCTCGTCGCAGTCTTGGCCGGGGAACTTGATGGAATAGGTGCGAAACGATTGATCCGCGATATGGGCCGCAGCGGCGGTGATGGAGCTGGAGTCAAGCCCGCCGCTCAGGGAGAAGGCCACTTTGGCATCTGCACGTGCGCGAATCCGCACAGCATCGGTAAACAGTTCCCTAAACCGGCCGACCGCCTCGCGGAAGGGGATTTGGCCGGGATGCAGCCGCTGGGGTGGGAAGTCCCAGTAGCGGTGCAGGCTGGCATTGATCTGGTCATAACTGGGCTGCGAGGCCACGTCAATCTCTGTCCAGTGTGCCGCCGGCAGGGTGCATACCCCGTTCCAGAAGGTGGTGTTGTCGAGGTCGCGCCAGCCGTAGTTTAAATAATCATAAACCGCCTGCTCGTTGATGGAAAAAGCCGAATGCCCTGTCAGCGAGAGAATGGACTTGATTTCCGATGCCCAGTACAACGTTCCCTGATGGACCGCGTAATACAGCGGAGCCTTGCCCAGACGGTCACGGGCCATCAACAGCGTATTTTTGCGCCGGTCGTAGCAAACCATAGCAATCGGGCCGTTGCAGAACTTCAAAACGTCCATTCCCCATGTCAGATAGCCGGCCAGCAGCACTTCCGTATCGCAGGCCGTCGTGAAGCAATAACCCAGCTGAAGCAATTCCTTCTGCAGTTCGATGTAGTTGTAGATTTCTCCGTTAAAGATCAGACAAACCGAGCCGTCGGGGCTCCAAAAGGGCTGATGCCCCTTTTCTGACAAGTCCACAATCGAAAAGCGCCGGAATCCGAATGCCAGATGATGCGCAAAATGGGGATGCTGAACGATATCGGGCATCTGCGATTTCAGAACCGCCGGCGAATCGGGCCCGCAGTATTTCTGGGCGGTCTGTGTGTCCATATTAAAAACGGCGTACCCTTCATCATCCGGGCCGCGATGGGCAATCAGCCGCACGGCCTTGTAAAGCCCGGATAAATCCGTGCGTGTTTTCGCATGATTGAAATAGCCGGCTATGCCGCACATTGTTTTGTCCTTCTCTGGAGGCTGGCGTCAGTCATAATATCCGAGTGCACGGAGCCGCTGGATAATTTCATCCTCGTTTTTGACTGTCTCTGTCTGCGGGGCAGCAGATCCTTTCGGCTGGTCCGGCGGCCCCGCTTCGGATGGACAGCGGACAGTGTTGGTTTTAATCACCAGCCAGGGAACATTTCGCAAAATGGGATGCTGGGACCCTCGGGGATGAGCAAATTGCCCTTCTTCGCCGAGCAATTCGCCGTGGTCGGAGGTAATGACCAGCGTGCCGGGCAAAGATTGAGCCAGTATTCGGACCTGTTCCAGCACGGCCTTCAGGTTGTTTTTATAGGCCTCTTTTAAGCCTGCTGTCCCCAGTGTTCTCCATGCAATTTCCATCGGGCCTCGGGGGGGTATCCAGAGCAGCTTGCGGAGAATCCACTCGGGCTGATTGGTTCGGCGGTAGAGACGCCTGAACAGCGGCAGCAGGCGGCCGAACAGCAGTGACCGGACAGGCCGGGACGGATCCGGCTGATTGGGATTCAGAAGAAACCGGTTAAACGCCTCGAATTCCGAAGGCCTGTCATAGGGCACATGGATATACGGCGCATGGGGCTGGAGATAGTGAATCACAAACCGCATTCCGGCCGGATACTGGGCAATAATCTCCAAGGCCCGCCGGGTTACCGATTCCGGCAGAACGGTTCCCCAGTGCGAATCCCAGCTGTCTTTCCAGAGTTCATGAACGAATTTAAAATGCTCTTTGGCACAGTACCCATAGACCGGCATCGACATATTGATTTGGGGATTGGCGGTAATATAGACGATATTGTCATAGAAACCCCCGAACAGATTGTCCCTCCATTCGTCGGTCGAGGAGCCGGGTGATTCAATCCGCTTCAGCTGCCCGCCGGCAGGCAGATAGTTTTTCCACATCTGTTCGAAATAATCGAACCGGCAGGCATCTAAGACAATCAAATAATCCCACGGTTCATTCAGCAGTGTTGTCATTGGGCATTTTTCTTATGCAAAGTTTTAAGCTTGATAATCCGGCCAAGCTGACGGCAGCGGATAGTTCCTGCTGTCGGCCGTTCCAATCTTCAAGATAATACACAGTTTGATGCCGGCTTTCTATTGTAAAATGCTGCTTTTCGGCCGACAGATTGACAATCAGTCCCGCGGCGTTGAGCAGGGGTTTGTCGGCCTTGAGCACCAGAATCTTCGGATTGGAGGTTCTGATATCGGACTGACAGTCGGAGATGAACGGACAAGCCAAGATTTTGGCGGGCAAAGCCAATCCCTTTCCGACGAAATACAGGAGGTATTGTTCCAAAGATTTGAGGCCGCCTATGTCGATTTGCGTGCCGTATTGCAGCAAAACGCCAAGAAAAGTCAGGGCCAGCTCATCGGAGCGGGCCAAATACAAAACCATTTTAGAGGCCAACGAATAGCGGACACTTCGGCTGATGAGCTTTTTAAGCCATTGGCTGGGTTCGATGCTGTAAATCATCAGCAGATGCTCCGTATTGAGCAGGTGATAGAACTGGTTGTAAAAACTGAATGTAAGATCCCTTTCGATAAATCCGTTCGGCATTGCCAGCCGCGGATGCTTCTTTTTAAGCCTCGGGAGTATATGCTGCCCAAGCAGATGGTCATAGCGGGCAATGATGGACTGCAAGAAAATCCTGTTTTTTCCGACCAAGGCACGGGTTAATAAATCTCGCAGGCCGTAGACAATTGCATACCTGCCGGATGCCGGCCGCTGCTGGAGGACATGGCCCAGCCGTTTGAATCCCTTCCGGTATGCATCCTCGTATCTGGCATCGCCTGTGTTGTCGTAAAACATCTTGAAGGCCAGCAGTGTACTGATATGGGTATTTAAGGTTAACGTGCAGTTTGCGGATTTTCCGAAAGCGGCGGATGCGAAATGATTTTTGTAAGGGGACAGATGCAGCATCCCGCCTGCTTCCAGACTGTCGTGAAGATACCAGCGGGTATCGTCGCGGCAATGGTCAGACAGGGCAATGCAGCGGTCCAAAATACGGCGGCTTTTGTCGAGAAAAATATCCAGCCGGCAGCGCTTATAGAAGTCCGTAAATACCATCACGCCGGCAATCCAATGGACATAGTGACTGTCTTGCTCCTGCCAGATGCCGTGCCGCCAGCAGTCATCTTCCGGCAGACTTAGAAGCGTCAAATAGGCCACATAGAAGGCCAGAAAGGCGTAAAGGGGCTTTTGGGTCTGCTGGTGCAGATAGCCAAAATAGAAGTAGAAGGTAGAATGAATCAGCTGGGATTCAAACGGATAAGGGCTGCGGAGATTGTAAAAGTGCCCGCCCAGCAGGTATTTCCAGAAGTCCTTCCAATCTGAATAATAGAACCAATGTGCACGTGTTATCCGGCGTTTTTCGATTTCGGAAAGACAGCGGATTTGTTCCAGAAAATCAGCTGCCTGTTCGGTGAAGACGTACAGCGCCAGTTCTGTGGAATCGGCTGAACAGGCAGGCACCTGAAGGGTAACACGGCCGTTATCCGTCTTAACCGGAATCTCTTGTTCCTGAATGTCTTTGATGCGGCTGCTGTCACGGATAACAAGTTTTGCTTTGTCTGTTGTCCATATTAACAGATGCGCGTCTTCAGAAAGGAAAAGGCCGCCGGCTGCCTGCCGGATGCCGGGAAAATCAAAATCGATGCCCAGCGTATTGTTTTGGTCTCGATGAGAGATATAAACGCCGAAGATGCCAAAGTGCGGAAGATAATCAATGGTACCCAGTACCGGTGTATTGCAAATCTGCCGGCAGAAACGGCAGCGAATTAGGTTTTCATCCGCATACTCTGCCTGCAGCCGGCCGCCGGCGGCATCAGAAATCAGCTGGGACAATGATAGATGTGTAGTGTAGCGCTGTGCTTCTGGGTTAAGCATGGTAGGATCCCGAGTTATCAAGACCGAAGGTTTACATAAACATCTTTCTGCTTTTTTGCATTGCCTTGCACAGAAGAATATACTGCTCACGCAGCATATCCCGGTATCCGTAGCTTTTGTAACGATCCAATCCGATTAAAATCAATAAATAGCTCAAGGCGCCGACAATCAGGAGTCCAAAAAAGCAAATGTAATTTGCATCGGGACAAGCCGTCTGTTTGATGCCCAAAACCAGCAGCGTCATCAGCGCACCGGCACACCAAGCCAGCAGGGATTGTTTCAGCACCTCCCCTATTTTGTACTGGTATTGCATCCGCATCAAAAGCAGCGCAACGGGATTAACAAGGATATTAACCAGTGTAACAGATACCGCCGTGCCGACAATCCCCCAAGCCCGTGTGCAGAAGTAAATTGTCAGGCATAGAACAGAAACCCGAAGCCACATCAGCAGCAGGAGCACATTGGGTTTTCCAACGGCCTGAAAGAAGGGGACACGAACCGAACTGAGTGATTTAAGCAAACCTTTGAAAGCCAATATTTGAAGCACAGGAACCATCGGAAGCAGCCGTGGGGGCAGAAACAGCCGCACAAAATCAGGCCCCAAGCTAAAGATAAGCAGACAAGAGGGAATTGCGACAGCTGACGCAACGCGGCACACCTTCAAATAGGCCTGACGCAAACGTTCCGGGTCATCCTGCAGTTTTGAAAATGCCGGGAAGAGGACCTGATGAAAGAAGCTGTTAATCTGCATAAAAGGGGCGTTTGAAAACTGATAGGCGGCTCGGTAAAGGGCCAGCGGCTGGATGCCCAGATAAAACCAGACAAAGAAGTCGTCGCCGTTTTCCAGCAGATACCCGAGCACATTTTGCCCGAAAATCCAGCGTCCGTATTTCCACAATTCGCCTGCCTTTGCCGGCTTAAACTGCAGCCGGGGGCGGTAAGATGATAAAACATAGGTGCCGATGCAGGTAACAATCCCCGAGACCAGCCGGGCCGCAATCACCCCCCAGATGCTGCGAAGAATCAGCACCAGCGAAATTGACAGCACAATATCCGTCAGCGATGAAGCTGCCGACAGCAGGAAGGTTTTGTGAAAATCCAAATTTTTGCTGAAGTAAACAGCTCCGATGTTATGGAATCCCTGAATCAAAAAGCAGACACTCATCGCCCGAAATGCCCAGATTGCCAGCGGCACTTTCTCCTGCGGGATGCGAAACATCGCCAACAATGGAGCAGCCGAAAAAAGGACCGCAAAGAGAAAAATGCCTTTGAGCAGCCCCGCCGTCCAAGCGGTGTCTAAATAATCGCGGATGTCTTCTTTCTTCTGTATCAGGGCGGATTCAAAGCCGGTTTGGGTCAATGTGGACATTATTTCCATCATCATCACGGCGGCGGAGATGATGCCTAAATCGTTGAGAAGGAAATAATTGAAAAGGAAAAGCGATTTGATAAAGCCCAAGAAGTTGACAGCAATCCTTGAGCTAATAACCCAATAGCCGCCCTTAAGAGAGCGGTAATAAAGGTCCGGTTCACTTTTGGTCGGTTGAGCAGTCTGATCCATTGTTTATAAGCCGGCTTTCTCCATAATATCCTCAAACTATACCAATATAAGCTCTTAAAAGTCAAGGAATTATGAGCATTATAATCAAAGGGACTGGTGGAAGAAGCCCAATGCCGATAAAAATTGATTAGTTAGTTTGATTTATGGATGCAAGTTTTGGTTTTTCCTGCTGGAAAAAATCCTTCAAAGCGTTTATGTAAAATCTTGTAGGAACTGTTTCTGGTACAATATATGGGGGTGCCCGTTTGTAATTTCTGCGGATTTTGCGGTAATTGTGCGGAATATAAAGGGGCAGAAAGACATAAATTAAGGAGAAAAAAGTTTTTTGCTGAAAAAATACCGCCAGAAACAGAATATATTTTAAGAGATTATAAAAAAGCCGATAAATGAAGATAAATTCGCAGGCTTAAAAGATACAGGGGGTATAAAGAACCACAAATTGGGGATTGTAAATCTAAAATAGTATAAATTGAGGCTTAAAAAACATCTAAACTCTATCAGTATTGTATAGATATTTCACAGGATTGGACCTTATATGAGCAAACTACCTCAAACCTTCCGGCAGAGCGGTGAAATTATGAAATCTGCGCAAAAACAGCTTCTTTTGGCTGTTCTTATTCTTTTGCCATCCGGTGTAATGGCTCAAACAGCCGTTTGGACCGGCAGCGTCAGTTCGAGCTTTGTTGATCCTAATAACTGGAATCCGCCGGTCAATCTGTTTGATGCCGAAGGCGATTATTTAACCATTGGGGCGGGCAATCCCTATAATCCGGTTTACAACAATACGCTTGCTACACGTCCCAACGGCTTTAATACAACCGCAGCTGCATGCTTTACAATGACCGGCGGCGAATTGCTGCCCTATGGCAATAACACCCTTAACGGAGAAGTTCTTATCCGGCATGGCAGTCTGAATCTGCGGGGGGATGTGTATATCGGCAATGGCGCAGCCGGAACGGTTACCGTCAGCGGGGGTTCATTCACTTATAAAGGCACCCTGTATATCGGACGCGGCAGCGGCGGCAGCGGCCG
>Ga0209407_1000426_pt1 | contig 55319 bp, 63 predicted proteins | sample AD_JPNHG3_MetaG_FD_184410 | JGI IMG/M metagenome (GOLD analysis project Ga0209407, IMG submission 184410) | Active sludge microbial communities of municipal wastewater-treating anaerobic digesters from Japan - AD_JPNHG3_MetaG (SPAdes) (version 2) | ecosystem: Engineered > Bioreactor > Anaerobic...
GCAGTTCGAGGCACTGAACCTGGCGGACTTGAAGAAAGAGGTGGACCGGCTCAAGACCAGGCTCAACAGGGCCTTTGCGAGCAAGAACAAGGGTCTCCCCGGAAAGGAGACCGATCCCGGTAGGGTCGCTTAGATTTCTTCGTGAGGCAACGAAGGACTTTCACTTAGATTCTTATATGAGGCAACAGGGGCATCGAGTTGCTTCTGTGTGGCCGGACAGGGACAAGGTCCCCTTCCTTTCGGAAGGAGGTAATGTCACCCCTTAAGGGGACTGTACGGGGTCCCCTTCTTTTGAGAAGAGGGGAATGTCATCCCCCCTCAGGGTTTTGTTAGAGAATGTATCCCATGAAGAACGAGGGTGACATCAGGTTGTCCATCAAGCAGGCGCGGAGACTTCATGTTCTTGAAGAGGTGACGGGCAGGGCGATAACCAACAGGGAGGCTTCAGCCGCTTTGGGGCTGTCGGTGCGGCAGGTCCAGAGGATAAAGGCCGGCTACGAGGAGGCGGGAGCGTCATCGCTGGTCCACGGCAACACCGGCCGCAAGCCTTCCAACTTCATCCCCACCCACGTAAGGGCCTTGGTGGCAGACCGTGCCAGTGGTCTGTAGAAGGGGGCCAGCGCAAGCCACATGTCGGAGCTGCTCTTTGCCGAAGCGGATCGGTCCGTCTCCCCCAAGACCATCACCAGGATCCTGAAGGAGGAGGGGTTGAAGAACCCCTTCTCCCACAGGGGACCAAGGAAGCGAAGGAGGAGGGCCCGGATGGAGCGCTTCGGCCAGAGATCTTAGATAGACGCCTCCCCCTTCGACTGGCTCTCCAACGGTTCCACGATATTCCTTCACGGCGCCGTCGATGACGCCACGGGCAGCGTCACGGCCCTGAGGTTCGAGTCTACGGAGTGCCTTGACGGCTACTTCCGCGTCCTGGAAGAGACCATCCTAAAGTTACGGGATCCCCCACTCCCTGTATTCCGACGCCCACTCCATCTTCTTTTCCCCCAGCCCTTCAAGGCTCTCCCTCACGGAGGAGCTGCGGGGAGCCGGGGAGGGCAGGACCCAGTTCGGCAAGGCCCTGGAGATCCTGGGCATCAACCCCATCAAGGCCCTCTCACCTCAGGCGAAGGGTCGCATAGAGAGGCTCTGGGGGACCTTGCAGCACCGCCTGGTGGTCGACCTGAGGGTGGCGGGGATATCTACCCTGGAGGAGGCCAATGCCTTCCTCGCTTCCTACAGGATCAAGCATAACGATCTCTTTGCCGTACCGCCGAAGGATGAAGCGACGGCCTTCGTGCCGGCGCCTTCAAAGGAGGACCTCGCCCTCATCCTGTGCCGCAGGGTCTTCCGGAAGATGACCGGCGATTCCACGGTCTCGTGGAAGGGCCGGAAGTGGTCCGCCCTGGACTCCCGGGGCAGGAAGGTCCTATTCCGCAAAGGGGTCGAGGTGGAGGTCCTGGGCCTCCTGGACGGTTGGTACCTAACCCATGACATTTTCCCTGTCTCTTGACGTGCAATGTTCACTTTCGTCTAAGGAACCTCTGAACAAAAGACTTTGATAGTTGCAACAACAGGACCTTGACAGCCGAATCCGTTTCCTGTGGATAAACTAGTCTATCCTAGCCTTTTGAAGATCATTTCAAGGCCTTCGGAGGGCTGTATCGCCCCTTTTGCTTCCTTATTTGGGCCTTTTACCCTGTATCCAGGGACACTACACCCTGCGGGGAGCGAGAGCAGTTCCCTCCTGACCATGTAAAGGTTCGACAATGCAAAGAGAACATGGATGCCGTTGGTGTTCTTCGCAAGACCCTTGTAGCGAACCTTCCTGTATCCGGATACGTTCTTGACCACACCGAAGACGTGCTCTACCCTGACGCGGATCTTGGAAAGCATCCTGTTCCTTTCCTTTCCTTTCCTTTCCTTTCCTTTCCTTTCCTTTCCTTTCCTTTCCTTTCCTTCTCCTCTTCCGTGAGCTTCCTGTTTCTGGTGGACCTTCTGTTAGTGTTATCCGAGGCCATGGGAGCCTTGTCGTTAATCACTTCCGCCTTGCCCATGTAGGAGGTCTATGCCAACAAACCGCCACAAGGATCCCATGTCATAGAGCACCTCGTCGGCTCCGAGGTCTCTGAGGTTGAGCCAACTCTGCAGGGAATGGATCCGAAGCATCCGTTCCAGCCCTATGAGAGATCTGCCCCTTTCCAGCTTGGGGTAATAAGGTTCTATGAGGGCGAAAAGTTCCTTCCAGGGGACGACCTGTTCCATCTCGGCCAGAAACTGCTCCCGCCTTGTGGGTTTTTTGTACTTCTCGAAGGTCACGGCGTTGGCAAGGCTTTTCTGGCTCTTCACGCGGGGTCAGCTCCCAAGGAGAATGGTATGGTCGTACAGAAGGCTGGAATGGACAAACCAAGGCTGTCACAACCATATTTTACTAGGTCAAGGCCTGTTTCAAGAGGACTTGTTCAGAGATTCCCTAGATTTTAGGCGAGGCAACTCGCGCCCTTTGGGGGGGATATCACGACCCTATGGGTTCTTCTTTCCTTTTCACCAGTCTGACGATGTTGGAATGGTGGCGCGCCACGGCCAGCACTGCCATGGCCGCCGAGGTCCAGGTGTAAGCCGGGGGGCCTTTGAAGAGGACAAACCAAACCGGGACCGTAGCGAGGGAGACCATGGAACCGACGGAGACGTACTTCGATAGTTTCATGACCACGTACCAGGCCGCTCCCCCGAGCAAGGCAGGGGCGGGGTTCCAGAAGAAGATCACGCCAAAGGACGTGGCGACCCCCTTGCCGCCCCTGAAATTCAGCCAGAGAGGGAAGTTATGTCCCAGCACCCCGGCGAACCCGGTCAGGGCCAGCACCCAGGGCTCCTCTACGCCGAACAGGCGGGCGACGAAAACGACAAGCCCTCCCTTCGCCATGTCAAAGAGAGCTACGCCGACACCCCACTTCCCGCCGGCGAAACGGGAAACGTTGGTGGCCCCGATATTACCCGACCCGAGGGTCCTTATATCCTTTCCCAAGAGGACTCTGACGGCGAGGTAACCCGACGGTATGGACCCGAAAAGGTACCCGGCGATCATCCACGCGGCGGCCGTCATCATCGGGGAGTCTTAATAACGGCCGCGTCCACCGCTATGGCACCGCCGCCCTCGTCCAGCACTAAGACGGGGTTGATATCCAACTCCGCCAAGGATTCCTCGGTCAGAGCCATCAGCGAAACGCGGGAGACCATTCCCGCCAAGGCGTCGGTGTCCTTGGGGGTGCTTCCCCTGGCGCCGGAAAGCAGGGGGAAGCCCCTTAGAGAGGCTATCATCCTTCGGGCCTCCTCGACGTCCACGGGGGCGTGCCTCAAGGAGAGGTCCTTGAGAATCTCCACGTAGATGCCGCCGAGGCCCACAGCGACGAAGGGCCCGAAGACAGGGTCCCTTTTCACGCCGATCATGCATTCAACACCGCCGGTGACCATCTCCTGCACCAGCAACCCCCTGATCCTCGCCCCTGGTATGGCCTTAAGGGACCTCTCTAGTAGGCGGCCGAAGGCGTTCCTGAGTTCCTCCTCATCCTTGAGTCTCAAGGCCACCGCCCCGACCTCGGTCTTGTGGATTATGTCGGGCGACATTAGCTTTAGAGCCACCGGGTAGCCGATCTCCGAAGCGGCTGACAGGACGTCCTCCAGGGAAGAGCAGAGGATCTCCCTCGTCACCGGCACGCCCCACCGGGCCAGAAGCCTTTTGGCGTCGTACTCCGTCAGTTCCTCGGGCAAACGGGGTAAAAAGGGGTCTCTCGGGTCCGAGGGGGCCCTCGCGGGAAGATCGGGCCTCGTCACCCATTCCGAAAGCCTGGCCAGGGCCCAGGCGCATCGCCGGGGGCTTGCGTACAAGGGGACTTTCTCCGACCTAAGTTCCTCCAGGAAGGGCCGGCCCTGCTCTTCGTTGATCAGCCAGCAGCAGGCCATGGGTTTGGAGGCTTTCCTCGAGACTTCGATGATATCGCGGGTGACGGACCAGCCGGAATCACCGGTGATCATGGAGATCACGACGGAGGCCATATCTATCTCCGGGCAATCCACGACCGTTTCGAGGGATGACTTGAAGCTCCCGGGGTCATTTATCACCTGGGCCGTGAGGTCCACCGGGTTCCTGGTAGAACCGAAGGGGGGAACGAACCGCTCCAGGGTCTCCCTGGTCCTCCGGGGCAGCGGTTCTACCCGCAGCCCAAGGTCGTAGGCCCTGTCGGCCATGATTATCCCCGCGCCGCCCGACGTGGTGATTACGCCTACCCTCTTTCCGCGGGGGGTTTTCGCGGGGCCGAAGATCTTCCCGAGGTCGGTGATGTCATCGGAGTCCTCTATTTCCAGCACACCGTACTGCCGGAAAATGGTCCTCCAGGCCTCGTCCTCGCCGGTAAGGGCCGCGGTGTGGCTCTTGACCGCCTCCTGCCCCGTGGGGCTTTTACCCACCTTCAGGACCGCCACGGGGACGTCCCGTTCGGCCGCGAACCTCAACAGCTCGATGAAACGGTCGCCCCTTGACAACCCCTCCATGTAGAGCACCAGGAGGCGCACCTGGGGGTCGGCCGCAAAGGCCATCCCGAAATCCACCAGGTCCAGGTCGGCCTGGTTCCCGGTGGTGACCACGTACCTGAAACCCACACCGCTGTCGGCGGCCATGGCGAAGGAAGCGAAGCCGAAGGCGCCGCTCTGGGAAACGTAAGCCACGCCGCCCAGGGGCCGCCTGTCGCTGTCCAGGGAGGCGGAAAAGCTCAAGGGGACCGAATCGGCGAAATTGACAAGACCCTGGCAGTTGGGGCCCAGGATCCTCATCCCCCCGGCCCTGGCTTCCTGGAGGATCTCGTCCTGCGCCGCGGGATCGGTGCTTTCGGCGAAACCGGAGGAAAAGATGATGGAAAAGGGGACCCCCCGCTCTGAGCACTGTTCCACGACTCCAGGCACCAGTTGGGCCCTCACGCCCACCAGGACCACGTCCGGTGTAAGGGGGAGGGAATGAATATCGGGGTAGCACTCGAGGCCGGCCAGTCTCTCATAATTGGGGTTGACGGGAAAGATATGACCCTTGAAACCGAAGCGTTTGAGCAGTTTTATCGGGCGGCCGGATATGCTCTCCAGGTTCCCGGAGGCTCCCACCACCGCCACCGACCGCGGCGACAAAAGGGTCGACAGGTCCTCGGCGCTGCCTCGGGGCCGGACCATGGCCTCAGGCACCTTCTCCCGAAATGGTCATCACCAGGGGGGCGCCGAGGCCGTCAATGGCGACCTCGACGCTGTCGCCGGGGAATAACTCCCCCACCCCTTCGGGGGTGCCCGTCAGCACCACGTCTCCGGCTTCCAGGGTCATGAAGTCTGCTATGTACTGCAGGATCACAGGAACGGGGAAGATCATGTCCCTCGTCCGCCCTTCCTGCCTCAGGGCGCCGTTGACGAAAGTCCTGACCACCGTGTCCCCCGGGTCGATACCGGTCTCCACCCATGGGCCCAGGGGGCAGAAGGCGTCGGCCGATTTTCCCCGGACCCACTGGAGGTCCCGCATCTGGCAGTCGCGGGCGGTCAGGTCGATCCCGGCGGTAATGCCCAGCACATGGTCCATGGGGCGTTCAGTCCCGGGAAGGATCCTTTCGCCTATCACCACCGCGAGTTCCCCCTCGAAGTGCAGCTCATTGGTGAAGTGAGGGTAAGGGATTTCAGAAAAGGGCGCCGCCAGGGTATTCGGGCTTTTGAGGAAAAGACCGGGCTCCTTCGGGAGGGGGAGGCTGTCGTTGCCCATCTCCCTAATGTGGCCGTGGTAATTTCGCCCCACGCAGACGATCTTGGTCGGCGCGGCCGGCGCGAGGAGCCTCACCAGCGCGACGGGGAAGGACTCACCGGTCCGGTCACCGCCGGGGGTGCCCGTGACATGGACCCTGTCGCCTTCGATCACGCCCCAAAGGGGGCCGTTCCTTTCATCCACGGAAAAACGGCCTATCTTCACTGTCACCGATACCGCCTCTCGTCAAGGGCGGGCGTAAAACCTGCCGCCGGGCTTCCCGGGGAGCACCCTTGGGATCCCATCGGGATCAGGTTATTCATGGCTCGATGATCACTATCGTTCCGGGTACGGCCTTATCCACGATCTCCAGCAGGGCCTTGTTGTCCATCCTGATACACCCCTCGGTGGTCATGGTGCCCAACGAGGAGGGATCATGGGTGCCATGAATGCCGATACCCTTCCACCGACCCGTATCGAGCCGGATGAAGAAGGGACCGTAGGCCCCCTCCACGGGGCCCTTCCCGTCGCCGAAATCATGGACCCAGGCCCGTGAATCATGGATGCTCTCGACCCGGAAGACTCCCTCCGGCGTTCTCCTGTCACCCACCCTCTCCTTGTCGCCGGGATTCTCCCCCACCGCGACCGGGTAAAGGGCCGTCATTACGGCGCCGTCCCAGGACGATAGGTCAAAACGGCCCTTACGAATGTACAGCCAGAATCGGCCTTCCAGGTCGTTGGCTGCGACTAGGGCCGCCGCCTCCCCGGGATCGGGAAAGCCTTCCTGCGAAACCTGGCCCGAGGAGGCCTCCCCGGGTCCTCCCGGTTCCTGGGCGGCTTCGAAGGCGACGGGCCTCCTCTCCAGCACCAGGTACCCACCTGCCGCCAGGACGAGGATCACCAGCGCCCCGGAGAGCGCCTTGGGAAAGAACCTCGGCCTTCGCCTGGCGGAGAACATGTAATGACCAGCCCCTTTTTAGACCCGCCCTTTCAGCGTTGATTACTGATATGTTCCTGGACGAACTGGACGAGGTCGACGATGTGGTTCCCGATTATCGGGAGGTTCAGAGCCACCAGCGATTTCAGGAGGACCACCAGGAAGTAGATCACTATCGCCGCAAGCACCGTCAGGCCCACGCCGAAACCGAGCCCCTTGGCGAGGCCGGCCAGGAAATTGTGCCAGAGCAGTTTTCGCTTGTCCAGCAGAACCTCCAGGTTGGCCATGACCCTGGTCCTTTCGATCACTTCCGCAAGGCGCTCCGATACCTGTTTTTTCTCGACTGTGTTGTTGTCCTCTCTTCCTTCCGCCATGGCGTCCCTACTCGGCCAGCAGGCCCACCGCCACGGACCCCAGCCCCGTGTGGGCCCCCAGCACCGGGCATATATCCATCACGTAGGCAGGTTCCCGCCCTACGATCTCGGCCAGGCCCGAGGCGGCGATCTCGGCCGACGCCGGGGAATGGGCATGGACGATGGCGTATTTCCATATCCTGCTTTTTTGACTCTCCCGGGCAACGATGCCCCTGATCCTTTTCACGTTTTCCTCCCAGCCCCGGGTCTGACCCAAGGACCTGGCGTAACCCTCCTCATCCACGAAGACGATGGGCTTCAGGTTCAGCGCGGACGCCAGGAACCCCTTGACGGGGCTGATCCTTCCCCCCCTGACCATGTACTTGAGGGTCCTCAGGCTGATGAAGATCTTCGCCCCGGGGATGCTCCTTTCGACCAGCGAAACGGTCTCGTCATGGCCCTTCCCCTCATTAAGGGCTTCGGCGGCCCTCATGACCAGGAGCCCCAGCGGCGCGGAGGACGTCCTGGAGTCGATGACGGTGATCTTCCCCCCCGCCTTCTCCGCCGCCGCCCTGCTGGCGTTCCAGGTCCCGCTGAGTTTCGATGAAATATGCATGGCTATGACGGAATCGTAGTGCTCCAGGAGGAACCGGTAGGTCCTCTCGAAATCGGACATGGGGGGCTGGGAACTGACGGGGCTTTCCCCGGACCCCTCGAGGAGGGTGTAGAACTGGTCCGACGAGAGGGTCACCCGGTCGAGGTAGACGCTCTCGCCGAAGGCAAGGCGGAGCGGCACCACGTGGACCTGGTTCCTGTCAAGGTACTCCTGGGGAAGGTCGCAGGTCGAGTCGGTGACGAGGGCCACGGAGTGCATCCTGTTCCTGCAAACATCGACCTGCCGTCTCATGTCGTCGGCCTTCTGCTGGGTGAGCGACCCGTGTCTCTTGATCGTAAAAAAGAGCCTGTCTGGGGTGTCGGTATGAATGTGGACCCTCACCTTTTCCCCGTGACCGCCCACGATGAGGGAATCCCCGAAGGGCTGCATGTCCGCCCTGATGCTCCCGATGTCCATCCCTCGCCCCTGGAGGAGCGCCTCCGTACAATACCTGAAGGCCGGCTCGCCGTTGCGGAAGTTCTCGTGGGTGTGACGGATCGTCGGCGCCCCCGAAAGGAGGGTGAGGTCCCTGAGATCGCCGCTCTCAAGGAAGGAGACTATCCCCTCCAGGAAGTCGACGAAACCCTGGCCGCCGGCGTCAAGGACGCCCGCCTTTGCCAAGACGGGTAATTTCAACGGCGTTTCTCCGAGGGATCTCCTGGCCGTCTCCAACGACCCCGGCAAGATATGGGCGAAATCATCGTAGCGCCTGGAGAGCACCGCGACCTCGGAAGCCCAGTCCTCCATGACCGTCAGGATAGTACCCTCCACGGGCTTGCTTAGGGCTTCCCTGGCATAGGGGACAGCCCCCGAGACGGCCCGGCCGAAGGCCGCCACGTCGAGCTCATCCATACCCTCCGTCCCCTGAGAAAAGCCCCATAAGAACTGAGCGAAAATGAGGCCCGAGTTGCCCCGGGCTCCCATGAGGGCCGCGTCGGCCATGGAGGCGCTCGTCTGGGAAAGGGACCGGCTGACGACCGCCCCCTCCGAAACGGATTGGACGGTAGCCGCCAGGTTGGTCCCGGTATCCCCGTCGGGCACCGGGAATACATTCATGCTGTTGAGGACCCCCTGCCTGGCCCTGATGCTATTGGCGCCGGCGGAAAAACCCCTGTGGAGACGAGGCCCATCCAGGGTTCTAATCTTCATGGGTGCACCCCTTGCTGTCCGGAATCCGGGTATTTCCTCGCGGCAATACCCGGACAAGAATACCAGAAAAAACGATCCAGGTCTGTCGAAATGTACTTCCGGCGCCCCCTCCAGGGCGGGGCGAGGATCGCCGGCGAGGTGACGACACCCTGTAGCGGATGGGTGAAAAGGCATTCCGGAGGTCGGAGATCGTTGACCCTACCCGGTGCCGCCGGCACGGGTTCTTGATCGGGCCCTTCGGGGGCTCCATCGCTAGATCGATCGCCGGTATTCCCTCACCCTTACCGCCTCGAGGAAGGCCATCACCCTTTCGAGGAAGGTCCTCTCCCGGGGGGCGTTCACTATCTCTTTCCAGAAAGCGGCGATGTAGACGTAGGGGTTTTTTGAAAAGACCGCCCCGCCGCCGTCAGGGCCCTGTCCCTTTTCGGCCTCGGACAGGAGTCGGCTGAAAAATTCCAGGACCCTTTCAAGGGCCCCCGCAGCCTGCAACGAGGCGCCACTCCGCCAAGTCCCAACCGGTGAAAGGATTTCACCGGTTGGGGAGAGGCATAGGGTCAGGATCACGACGGCGGCTGTTGCCGCTAACTTGCCCGGTCTCATGCCATTACCTCCATGGCTCTAATCTCCGGGAGTGGGCCCAGCACTTCCATCAGTGGCCGTGGGTGAAGACGATAAAGGAGGCGAGGGCCACCCCCACCGTGAAAGCCAGGAAGGAGTGGCGTTTTTCATGTTCCCTCGCCTCGGGGAGCAGGTGCGAGGCCGATACGTAGATGAGGACGCCCGACACGAAACCGAGCAGCATCCCCAAGACCTCCCCTCCCAGGGGGCTGACGAAGGGGTAGGCGACAAAAGCCCCGAGGGGGGTGGTAAGGGAGGCTATCAGGAAAGCGTAGACCATGGCCGCCCTCTTTTCCATCCCGCCCTTGATGAGCACGAGGTAGGTGATCGCACCTTCGGCGAACTCGTGGGCCACTAGCCCTCCCGCTGAGAGCACGCCCACCAGAACGCTCACCTTGAAGGTGATCGTGTAGACGAGGCCGTCCACGAAAGAATGGATCCCAATGCCCTGGGCGGCGGTGATCCCGAAGGCCAGGGCCTCCTCGTGGGTGAAATGCCTTATCATCCTGTTGGAAAAGAACATGAAGAGGAAACCCGCCAGGGCCAGGAAACCCGCGTGGGGATACCTGCGGACGGCCTCGGGCAACGCCAGCATGAGCGGCGTCGTTATCAGGACGCCCGCCGCGAAGCACATCAGGTACGCCATTATTTTCTCCGCACGCTCGCGGTACCTGAAGACCATCAGTATCCCCAGGGCGTTCACGAAGGCGGCCAGGAAAGCGAAAAGGGCTATCCAGCCAAAGGTCCCCGGCAATATCCACCCTCCCCGTTGAGCCGGTGCTGTGTCTGTTATTGTAGATCCAATTTCAGCCGGGTGGAACAATAGCGCTCAACAGGTGTTACTTCGCAGCGGGCTGGAGTTCCCGGTCTCAGCCTGCCCACCCGGGGCGCTTTCTTCCTTCTTGTGCTAGCATCGGGTGGGCTTGTAATATTTTGAGGTGAAGAAGGTCTTTCCCTGCCGGGGCGGGACCTTGGGGAGGTCGGACGATGATGGCCCGTGCTGGGGAAAGAGGGCAAGGGACGGGTAACGCTATTCCCGAAAGAAAAGACCTGGATAGGATCTACCAGTGGGCCCTGGAAGACCTCTTCGAGGACAGGGCTCACTGGGAAAGTGCCTTCGAAGAGGCAGGCCCTCTCATGGACGCCCTCGAGGCCTTCAGCGGCACCCTGGCATCCTCGCCGTCGAGATTGCTGGAGTGCCTCAAACTGCGCGACAGGCTCGGTGAACTGACCTCCAGGGTATTCGCCTACGCCCACATGAAAAGCCACGAGGACACCCGGGACCCCGGCGGACAGGCCCTCGCCGCGAAGGCGACCACCCTGGCCGCGGCCGCGGCCCGTTCGGGGGCCTTCATCACCCCGGAGATCCTGTCGATACCGGAAGAGACCCTCGCCCTTTTCCTGGAGAGGGAGGAAGGACTCGGGCTTTACCGTTTCTTCCTGGAGGAACTGCAGCGCAAGCGCGCCCACGTACTGTCCCGGGAGGAGGAAGGGCTGCTGGCTTCCTCGGCGGAACTCGCCCGCACCCCGGAGAATATCTTTTCCATGCTCACCAACGCCGACATGACCTTTCCGCCCATCCGCGACGAACTGGATCATGAGACACCCTTCTCGGAGGAACGGTTCGGCTCTTTTCTGCAGAGCCGTGACCGGAGGGTCAGGGAGGACGCCTACAAAAACCTTTACGGCGTCTACGGTCGGTACAGGAACACCCTTTCGGCCTCCCTTAACGCCGCGCTGCGGGTTTCGCTCTTCTACTCGCGGGCGCGGGGCTTCGGGTCGAACCTCGAAGCGGCCCTTCACGAGGACGATATCCCCCCCTCCGTTTACGACTCCCTCGTGGAAGGCGTCCGGGAGGGGCTTGACGCGCTCCATCGCTACGTGGCCCTCCGAGGGAGGGTCCTGGGCGTTTCCCCCGTCAGGATGTTCGACCTTTACGTCCCCCTGGTCGAAGAGTATCGCCGCGAGATATCCTACCCTGAAGCCGTGGGCATGGTCCGCGAGGGGCTCGCCCCCCTGGGGGATGACTACCTGGCCGCCCTCGATGAGGGCTTCAGCCACCGGTGGGCCGATGTCTTCGAGAACAGGGGGAAACGGGGAGGGGCCTACTCCTGGGGGGCCTACCCGGTCCACCCCTTCGTCCTCCTCAACTACGACGGCAAGATGAGAGATGTCTTCACCGTAGCCCACGAAATGGGCCACGCCCTGCACAGGTACTTCTCCGACAGGGAGCAGCCCTACATCTACTCGGGCCACCCCATATTCATCGCCGAAGTGGCCTCCACCACCAACGAGGCGCTCTTGCTGGACCACCTTATCCGTTCGGCTCCAGGACGGGAGGAGAGAATATACCTCCTCAACTACCGGCTCGAGCAGATCAGGACGACGGTTTTCCGCCAGACCCTGTTCGCCGAGTTCGAGCGTGAGATCCACGGGAGGGCCGAAAGGGGGGAGGCCCTGACTTCGGAGAGCTTCTGCGGGCTTTGGAGGGATCTTAACAGCGAGTACTACGGCAGGTGCGTGGAACTCGACGAGGAAATAGAGATGGAATGGGCGCGGATACCCCATTTTTATTCGCCCTTTTACGTCTACCAGTACGCCACGGGTTACTCGGCGGCCACGGCGCTCTCGAGGGGGATCCTCGACGAGGGGGAACCCGCCGTCCGCCGTTACATGGGCTTCCTGAAAAGGGGGAGCTCAGCCCCCGTCCTGGAGATGCTCCGTGACGCGGGGGTCGACATGTCCGGGCCGGGACCGGTGAAAAGAACGGTGGACCTTTTCAGGTCCACCTTGGAAGAACTGGAAGCGCTCCTGGCCTGATAGGGTGCCGCGCCGGCGGGTTAAAGGTCACTCGGCGGGGCCGAAAAGCTCGGCGAAGATCTCCTTGACGGTCTCGATCCGCGTGATCTTCGCCACGTTGGAGCCGCAGAAGAAAAGACCCTCCTCCCAGTTGCCCCGGAAGGCGTCCACCAGGGCCTGGGCTATGCAGAAGGCCTGCCTCTCGGTACGGTAGGAGCAGTGGGAAAGGCAGTTGGCAAAACAGGGCTTGCTCTCCACGGTCCCCTCCAGGTATTTTTCGATGAAGGGGGAGCGAAGCACCCTTCCCGGGATGCCCACGGGACTCTTTATGATCACCACGTCCTCCTCGCCGGCGTCGATCAGGGCCTGTTTGAACCTGATGTCGGCGTCCCCCTCCGCGGTGGCCGCGAAACGGGTGCCCATCTGCACTCCCCTCGCCCCCATCGCGAAGACCTCGTCCATATCGACGCGATCCCAGATCCCGCCCGCGCCGATCACGGGGATATCCTCCCCGACTTCTTCATCGAGGTAGCGGACCAGTCCAGGGATGACCGACCCCAGGGAGTAGGCCTCGTCGAAGACCTGCTCCATCTTGGTGACGCCGAGGTGCCCCCCGGCGTAAAGGGGAGTCTCCACCACCATGGCATCGGGAAGACGCCCGTACAGCTTCTCCCAACGCCGGATTATCAGGCTGGCCGCCTTCACGGAGCTAACAATGGGAACAAGGGCCACGTCGGGAAAACCCGTGGTCAGCTCGGGCAGTTTCAGGGGAAGACCCGCGCCGGAGATGATCATGTCAACACCGCCCTCGCAGGCGGACCTCACGTGGAGGTCGTAGTCGGTGAGGGCGACCATGGCGTTTACCGCGATGATGCCCCCCTTGGAACTCTTCTTGGCCTCCGCCACATCCTGCCTGAGGACCACCTGGTTGGCCTCGAAATAGTTTCTGCCATTGTAGATCTCGGAGGCAACCGCCAGGCCGACGCTGGCAATGGTGCCGACGCCGCCCGCCCGGGCGACCGCCCCGGCCAGGCTGGGGCCGGAAATGCGCACGCCCATGCCGCCCTGGATGAGCGGGTACCGGGGGGTATGCTTCCCGATCTTCAGAACCGGTAAGGGGTTCGCCAATCTCAACGCTCCTTAGAAAGATTTGAGTTCATTACAGGGTAACCGGCCCATTCTATAGCATAGGCCTTGGAAAGGGTACTGCCGGGGGGCGGGCCCCGTATCTCTTCCGGTATTTTTCGAGTTCCTTCTTCATATCCTGTGCGCAGAGCCGCACCTTGGAAACGTACTTCCTCCCGGCACGGCCCAGGTACCGGGAAAGGGCTTTTTCCACATCGCCTCCGCAGGACTTGAGGTACCAGGAAAAAATGTAGGTTCCGGCGAGGACGTTGTATCTCGGTTCTAACAGGTCATCGGCCGTGTTTATCTCACGGAAAGCCTTGGTCAGCCCCTTGCGGTGGGCCTTCCAGTTTATCTGCATCAAGCCGAGGGCGTAGCGGGAGCGGGCGTTCTGCCGGACTGTGGATTCCTTGATGATTATCGAAGCTATCAAGAAGGGGTCCACGCCGAATTCTCCGGCCGCTTCAAGTACATGGTGGGCGTACTTCGACGCCGTCGGCCTGTCAAGGCTCTTGTTGGCCCGGGTAAAGGCCGAAACGATGACCTCGGCCTCGAGGTCCCTCGACGGGTTCTCTTCGGGCCAGGTGATCGGCACGGGCACCTCGAACCTGTCATACCTCTCCCCCTCCGCTGAAGCCGGACCAACCGCCGGCAAGAAAAAAGCCAAGATCAAGGTAAAAGATAACAGGGAGAGAACCGGTCGGACGCGCATCCCTGCCTATCCACCGCCTTTCCTTTGCCCGCGAGATCGTTGGGTGATCCCAGAGAAAGCGACGGGAAGAAGATATATCAAGCGGCCGGGAATCGCAACCTTCCACCGACACCCCCCGAGAATAACGCCCGGCGGGAACAGGAACGGCCGCCTCTTCGCAGGGCGGCCGTCTCTTTCAAAATGGTGCGGAGGGGGAGACTTGAACTCCCACAGCCCGTAAGCCACTAGGCCCTCAACCTAGCGCGTCTACCTGTTCCGCCACCCCCGCGTCTTCAAGTTGCGAAAGCATTATATTCAAGACAAAGAGACGCGTCAAGGAGAACCGCATAAGGGCGGTTTTATAGCCCCAGCAACCAAACCCAGATGGGAAGAGAGAACACCGAGAGGGCGGTGCTGAGGGTTACTATTTTTCCGGCGTGATCATGGTCCATACCCATATTGTGGGCTAGGACGAAGCTGTTGACGGCGGCCGGCATGGCCGAAACCAGGACGACGGCGTTGCGGAGCAGCGGGTCGATGGACCAGGCCAGGAGGACGCAAAGGATGAGCGCCGGGCTGATGAATAGTTTGAATAAACAGTCCCTCCAGGTCGATATCACGGCCTCGCCGAGGTTCTCAAAACGGATGGAGGCCCCAAGCGCGATAAGTGCTATGCCGCTCCCCGTATCGCCGACCATCTTGACGGCGGCATCGAGCCAGTAGGGCAACTTGTCGAAGCCCATCAAGGCGCCGGCCACGCCCATCAAGCATGCCAGGATAAGCGGATTTTTCAGCAGTTGCTTTAGCGTATCGAAAATGGACCTGGCGTTCGTTCTCCCCGACAGGACCACCTGGGCCCATGTGACCGAGAAGAAATGATAACCCAGCAGGCCGACGGCGAGGTACAGGGAAACGGCTTCCACTCCCGGTTGGCCCATCGCTATCATTACGGCCGGGACACCCATGAAGACATTATTCGACCGGATCGAGGTCAATACCGATACGGCGAGCCTCTTCCTGTCAACGGTGAACAGCCTCCCCAGCGCCAGGGCCACCGCCGGGACGAGGAGGAACGATAGGTGGAGAGCCCAGAAGAGGCTGGAATTGGAGAGAATCTCGCGCCCCACTCCCAGGATGGACCTGAAGAGAAGGGCAGGAAGGACGGCCCAGTACAGTATCGAATTGAGGCGGCGGACGGTTCTCTCGTCGAGGAGACCGATGCGGCGAAAAAGGACCCCTAGCCCCATAACCATCGCTACTGGTAGGACCATCAGGAAAGAAGCCAAAATACCCTCCCGTTACCAGAACTTCCCGGGCACCGAAGAAGACGATGCCCGGGTCGAATAGGAGCCTTTGGACGGCTGGTCCGTGGGGTCGCTAGAAGCGTCGCTCCTTGATCCTCGCGGCTTTACCGCTGAGCTTCCTAAGGTAGTAGAGCTTGGCCCGTCTGACCTTGCCGTGGCGTACCACTTCGATGTGGTCCACGCTCGGGCAATGGAGCGGGAAGACCCTCTCCACGCCCACACCGCCCGAGATCTTCCTGACGGTAAAGGTCTCCCGGGTCCCGCCGTGCTTCCTCGCGATGACGACTCCTTCGAAGACCTGTATCCTCTCCCTGCTTCCCTCGGTGACCTTGACGTGGACCTTTACCGTGTCGCCGGCGCGGAAATCGGGGGTTTCCTTTCTCAGGAACCTGCTCTCTATCAAGGCTATCCTTGGATCCATTGCCATTACCTCCCTGTTGAATACTGCCGTGAAATGCTAACGCCGGCCGAAAAACCTGTCCAGTAACACGACCAGCCTATCCTGCCGTCTCAAAAGGCTTTTATCGTCCTTGCCCCCCCTGGGTGGGGCGAGGACCACGTCGGCTCTGACCTTCTCGGCGCCCCCGCCGGTCCCGGGGCCGACCAGGAGGACGACGGGCCTTTCCGAGACGAGGGCGAGCCTCTTGGCTTCGAGCCAGTGGGTCGAGTCCTCCTCCTCGTCGCCGAAAGCGATAACAAAGGGTTCTCCCTTCTCTCGCTTCCTTACCCACTCCAGGGCGCTTTCGGCCGAGGACACCACCTTGACCTTCAGTCCCGGGTCACCCTGGAGTTGCCCGCGGTCTTCCGCCACCGGAATGACCAGGAGGGCCTTCTCACACCCGAAGGACCCGCAAAGATCGCCGAGGGCTTCCGCTTCTTTCCGAGACACTTCCCCCGTTGCGGGGACAAGTATGACATAAACGCCCCTGTCAAGGTAGGGCCCAATATTAGCCCTCGCGATGAGGTCAGGTCTCCTGGCCAGGGTCCTGGTGACCGACTGCCGGCGGCGCCAGGAACGGGTCTTCCCGTGATCCCCATCGGTGAGGACTTCCGGGGCGGGGACCCCTCTCCACGTGGCGGGTCTCGTATAATGGGGCGTGTCCAGCATCCCCCTGAAAAAGGAGTCCTCCTCCACGGCTTCTTCCTGGCCTACCACGCCCGGGATGAGCCTGGCCACGGCGTCGATGATCACCATGGCGGGCAACTCCCCGCCGGTCAGGACATAGTCCCCTATCGATACCTCCAGGTCCACGAAATGCTCGAGGAACCTTTCATCGACACCCTCGTAGCGGCCGCAGACGATCACGAGATGCCCCTTCGTCGCCAGGGTCTCCGCCAGGGGCTGCCCGAAGACGACACCCTGGGGCCCTGGGTGGATGACGAAGAGCTCCTCCCGGGGCCCGGCCGATCCCACGGCCCTGGCCAGCGGTTCCGCCATCAGGACTATGCCCCCGCCGCCGAAGGCGTAGTCGTCGATCTGGCCGTAGTGACCGTCGGCATGGTCGCGGGGGTTTACGCAACGGATGCTGATAAGACCCTTTTCGACGGCCTTCCCTATGACGCCAGAGGAGGAAAAGGGCTCCAGCAGTTCGGGGAAGGGAGTGACCACCGTCACGATCATCAGTCCCAGAGCCCCTCCAGCGGCCTGACTTCCATGATCCCCTCTTCCGGCAGGATCCTGAGCACCACTTCGCGCACGGCCGGCATCATCCTGACCTCACCCTGGGGCGTCCTTACCGAATAGACATCATGGGCTCCCGTTTGGAGCACCGCCTCCACCTTCCCTATCTCCTCGCCGGTGTCGGCCGAGACAACCCTGAGGCCCACCACGTCATCGACCCAGTAACTCCCCTCCGGCAAGGGCACCCTTTCGGACGCTTTGATCATCACGACCCCGCCCTTGAGGGCCTCGGCCCCGTCACGGTCGCCGATCTCCCCCGTTTCCACGAGGAACAGCCCCTTCGTCTCGTGGAACCTCAGGGACTTTACCGTGAGCGAGGCTATGAGCCGCCCCGCCGGGCGGAAGACCTCCAGCCGCGCCATGCCGAGGAACCGCTCCGGGAAGTCCGTGAGCGGGAGGACCTTGATCTCGCCCCTCACCCCGTGGGCCCCGAGGACCCGTCCTATGGTCACCATCGCCGGTCCTTGCAAGGCTGACACCTCAGTCTTCCAGGATATCCACTTCCACCTTTTCGCCGGGCTTGACGGCGGCAGCCCGGGCGACCACCCTGATCGCGTTGATTGTAACGCCGTGCCTGCCGATGATCCGCCCCATGTCATCGGTCGAGACCCTTATCATTACCCTTACCACTCCGGCGCTGCTCTTTTGTGACGTAACCGTCACGCCGTCAGGATCGGAAACGATATTCCTGACGATGAAGCTCACGAGTTCTTCGTAATCCGGCATGGGCAGGTCCCGCTACTGTTTCTTCCCCGACGAGAACTTGTCCCAGACCCCTGTCTTTTTCAGGATCGCCCGGGCCGTGTCCGACGGGAGCGCGCCCACACCCAACCAGTAAAGGGCCCTCTCCTCCTGGACCTTCATCGCCGCCGGCTCCGTCATGGGGTCATAGGAGCCGATCTGTTCGATGAACGCGCCGTCCCGCGGCGCCCTCGAATCGGCGACGACGAGGCGGTAAAAGGGCCTCTTCTTTCGGCCGAACCTTGCAAGGCGGATTCTGACTGCCATCTCTCTCGCACCTCCTGGTCTTCTCCCGTCCCCGCGTCAGGTCCCGGGAGTGATTTCACCTGTATCTCAACGAAAAGCCTGTTAACTTCACATGGGGATGGGGGGAAATCCCTTCGGGAACCTCGTCCCCTTCCCCTGGGTGAAACGCTTCATCATCAGGTTCATCTGCTCGTACTGCTTGAGGACCTGGTTGACCGTCTGCACGGAACACCCCGATCCCTGGGCGATCCTCCTCCGCCGGCTCCCCTTGATGATATGGGGGTTCTGCCTCTCCTCCCTCGTCATAGAGAGGATGACGGCCTCCACGTGGGCGAGTCTCCGAGGGTCCAGCTGTGCGTTTTCCAGCCCCTTTATCTTCCCCGCCCCGGGGATCATCTCCAGGACCTTGTCGAGGGGGCCCATCTTCCGGACCTGCCTGACCTGGAGGAGCATGTCCTCGAGGGTCATCTTCTTTTTCTTGACCGAGGCGGCGATCTTTTCGATCTCCCTGTCGTCGACGGCCTCCTGTATCCTTTCCACGAGGCCCTGGACATCCCCCATGCCGAGGATGCGCTGGGCCATCCTCTGGGGGTCGAACTGCTCGAGGTCCTGGATCCTCTCCCCGACCCCAGCCAGTTTGACGGGTATCCCCGTCGCGGCCCCTATGCTCAGTGCGGCTCCGCCCCTGGAATCACCGTCGAGTTTCGTCAGGACGATCCCGCTCAGGGGGACCCGCTCGTTGAAGGCTATCGCCACGTTGACGGCCTCCTGCCCGGTCATGGCGTCCACCACGAGAAGGGTCTCCGTGGGTGAGAGGGCTTCCCCGAGGGAGGCCAGCTCACCCATCAGTTGCTCATCAATATCAAGCCGGCCGGCGGTGTCGAAAAGGAGGACGTCATAGAGCCTCTGGGCTGCGTATTCCATCGCTTTTCCGGCGAGCCGGATCACGTCGCCCTCGCCTTCGGAAGGCCCGAAGAACCCCACCCCGGCCTGGTCGGCCAGTATCCTGAGCTGTTCCACCGCGGCGGGCCTCCTCAGGTCACAGGCAACGACCAGGGGCTTGTGGCGGTCGGAGACCTTTTTGGCTATCTTGACGCAGGTCGTTGTCTTGCCCGATCCCTGGAGTCCGACGAGGATGTACCTGGTCGGGGGCTTCGGGGAAAAGGAGAGCGACCGCCGGCCCAACCCCATCAACGCCGCCATTTCCTCGTAGACGATAGCGATCACCTGCTGGGCGGGGGTTATCGACTCGAGGACGTCCCTCCCGACAGCCCGTTCGCGCATCCTCTCGACCAGGTCCTTGACGACCCGGAAGTTGACATCCCCTTCCAGGAGGGCTCTTCTTACGTCCCTCATGGCGGCCGATATGTCCTCTTCCGTCAGTTTCCCCTTGCCCCTCAGGCCTTTGAATACCGATTCAAGGCGCTCCCTGAGCGAATCGAACATGGGCGGGGTCAGACCTCCCCTTCTTCCGTGGCGAGGAGGGCCGCCAATTCCGCCGCGGCCTCGGCGGGGATCCGGGACAGGTGACGCCGGCGCCACTCACGGAGTTTTTCCATGCGGCTTTCCCAGGCGGCCTCCCTTGCCGAGAAACCGAGCAGGCCCTCCAGCTCCAGGAGGCGGCCCCTCGCCCTCTGCACCAGGTCATGGGCACCCTGGCGGGTGACCGCGAGCCTTTCGGCGACCTCCGAGAGCGACCAGTCCTCCATGACATGAAGCCGGAAGGCCTCTTTTTGCTTTTCCGTCAGGGCCGGTTCGTAAATATCGAAAAGGCGTGAAAACGTCACCCTCTGCTCGATAAGGTCGTCCAACGGGGCACCTCCAAGCGCACACGGACAATTATTATAAGGAGTCTCCCCTGGCCTGTCAAACGTCGCCCCTTGACAGCTTTCAACCTCGAGTTCCCCTAAAAAAGAGAATGAAAAAGCCGGGGTTCGATCCCCGGCATGAAAGTCCTAACCCTGTTCCTAAAAGAACTGGCCTTCGGCGAAGGGCCGCTTATTTATGCTCGTGTCCGTGCCCGTGGGGATGATCGCCGAAGGCCTTATCCTCAACGCGCTGAAGAAGGCCCCACAACTCCGCCAGGTCCTTCCTCCTGGACCTTATCAGGTGTCCCAGGACGTGGCGGACCTCTTCGTCCTCGATCATATGATGCCGTGCCGCGAGTTCCGTCAAGGCGTCGAGCTCCTGAGAGAGCGTCTCCCTCAGGAGTTCCGCTATCGACAGGGGGTCATCGGTGTGGCCGTGCCCCCCGCCCTGGTCCGGTGTAATCACTCTGCACATGGTCATACCTCCTTTGTCTTCGGCATAAGAGAATAACACATACCCGTGGTTCTGTCACACGAATGACATTATTTCATTTCCAAAAAACCCGGCCCTGCCGCCGGTCCTTTCGCCCTTCTGATAAAATGAAGGCCGTCCGTTGAAGGTCCCACGGGATTACTAATCACGAAAGGGGTAATGCTGATGAACTCGACCCAGGAGAAAAACCTCGAGGTCAGGAGGGTCTACAACGAACACCTTGGCGCCAGCGTCGTCAAGGCCCTGGAGGCCAACGGGTTCAAGGCGAGTTACGCGCCGACCGCCGAAGAAGCCGTCGAAAAGGTACTGGCACTGATCCCCGAGGGATCCACCGTGGGGGTCCCCGGGTCATCCACCATCCGGGAGTTGGGGCTCTTCGAGACGCTCCGGGGGAGGGGATGCAAGATATTCGAACACTGGGACCCCGCGCTGGCGCCGGAAGACAAACCTCAAAGGCTGGAGGACGAGAACACCAGCGGTATCTACCTCTCCAGTTCCAACGGCGTCACCCTGGACGGGAAACTGGTGAACATCGACGGGACGGGCAACCGTGTGGCGGCCATGGCCTGGGCAAGGAACCGGATCGTTTTCGTCGTCGGCATCAACAAGATCAGCCGCGATGTCGAAACCGCGATCCAGAGGATCAGGGATGTGGCCACGCCGCTCAACGCCATCAGCAAGGGTGTCGAACTCCCCTGTGTCAAGACCGGATTCTGCGTCGACTGCAGGGTTCCGAACCGGTACTGCAGGGCCACCCTCGTCCTTGAGAGGAACCCCATGGGCCGGGAAGCCCACGTCATAATCGTCGGGGCAAACCTGGGGTATTAGGATCGGAAAGACATAAGGCAAAAAACCGTAAACCGTAAGATACCGTCTTCCGTCAACCTTGAAAATAATGAACCCTCATAAGCCGATCTGTTTCAACAGGCCATGGCGAACCTGTTCTTCGCCCAAAGGGGGTCAAAGGCGGTTCTGTTCTTCAGGACCCCGTAGATTATGTGAAGCAGTTTGCGCATGAAGGCTATGAGAGCGGCTTTCTTGGGCTTGTTGCGGTTCGTCAGCCTTTCGTAGAACTCTTTCAGCAGGGGGTTGTATCTTATGCCGACCAGGGCGGGCATGTAGAGGTGCTTCTTCAGCCTGGACGAACCAGTTTTGCAGATGGAGGTCCTGCCCTTCACGGAGGTACCGGAGGTCCTCGTGAATCGTGAATCGAAAGGTCAAGATCAAAGGCGGATTGTTTTGTTCTTGCGATTTACGATCCGAGACTTACGGTATTTCCCGTTTTCCCTTCACCGTTTATGCCTTCGCTTTTCGTCTTTGCCTTACGGTTACCGGTTACCGGTTTTCGGTTCACGATTTACGGTTCACGATTCACGATCATTTCTACCTCTTCCACGTACCGGGGAGGAACAGCATCATCACCGTGTAGATCTCGAGCCTCCCCAAGAGCATGCAGAAGGAGAGGACCCACTTGCCGGCGGCAGGTATATGGGCGTAATTGCTCGAAGGCCCCACCGATCCCAGGGCCGGCCCGATGTTTCCTATCGCCGCCGCCGCGCTGGCTATGGCCGACAGTACATCAAGACCGAGGGCGGCCATCATAAGCGCCGCCAGGACGAAGAGCCCAATGTACATCACGAAGAACGCGGTGACCGAGGATATGTCTTCCCTCTCCAGGGCCTTTCCCCCTACCCTGACGGTGAAAATGGCCTTTGGGTGAAGAAGCCTCTGGAGTTCGGTCTTCACGTGTTTGCCGAGGACCATGATCCTCATGCTTTTGATACCGCCAACGGTCGAACCGGCGCAGCCCCCGGTGAACATCAGCAACAAGAGCAAAAATTGCAGGAAGTTCGGCCACAGGCCGTAGTCGGCCGTGACGAACCCCGTGGTGGTGACAATGCTCACCACCTGGAAGGCTCCGTAACGGATGGAATCGGAGAGTCTGTCGTAGGTCCCGCTTGAAAAAAGAAAGGCCGCCGAGACAAACACGGACAGGGCCAGTAGTTTGACGTAGAAACGGAACTCCTCGTTCCTCCACCAAGCCCCCAGGTCACCCCGGAGGGCGAGAAAATGCAAGGCAAAGTTCGTCCCCGCCAGGAACATGAAGAGGGTGATGACCCACTCGAAGTATGCGTTGCCGTATTGCCCGATGCTTCCGTTAAGGGGTGAGAACCCCCCGGTGGCCATGGTCCCGAAGGTGTGGGTAAGGGACTCGAAGAGGTTCATGCCCCCCAGGAGCAGGGCCGAGGCCTGGAGCAGGGAGAGCAGAAGGTACACCCCCCAGAGCAGGAGGGCCGTCTGGTGGACCCTGGGGGTGATCTTCTCCGGCATGGGGCTTGGCACTTCCGCCTTGTACAGCTGCATCCCCCCAACCTTCAGGAAGGGCAGGACGGCGAGGCTCAGGACGATGATCCCCATGCCGCCGAGCCATTGGGTGAGATCGCGCCAGAAGAGGATGCCCCTGGGGTTGGACTGGATATCGGTGAGCACCGTGGCCCCCGTCGTGGTAAAACCCGACATGGCCTCGAAGAACGCCTCGGTGTAGGTTGGGACCGTCCCGTTAAGCAGGTAGGGGATGCCCCCGATAGCCGAGGCCAGGACCCACGAGAGGGAGACGACGGCGAAGGCTTCCCTGACGCCCAGGTCTCCAGCCTTTGCCTTGGACCCGGCGGCGAAAAGGAGCGCCGAGATCCCCAGACCGGTACCCATCCCACCCAACAAGGGGAAAAGGTCACTGGACCCGTCCGCCAGGGACCAGAGGATCGGGAAGACCATGAAGAGCGAGACGATGGCGCAGAGCAGGGAGAGTATCCTTGCGACGACGGCGGGTCGCACCCTACCCTACCCCCAGGATCTCCACGGCCTTGTTCATCAGTTCCTCCGAGGAAAAGATGAGGACCTCGTCGTTCTCCCGGAGCACGCTGTTGCCCCAGGGCACGAACATCTCCGTTCCCCTCGAGACGAGGGCGATGAGTATCCCCTTCGGGAGCCCCAGGTCCATGATCTTTTTCCCGCTGACGGCGCTCCCGTGGGGGATCGTCAGTTCCAGGACCTCGGCGTCGATCTCGTCGATTATGGAGAGGGCCCCGGTGCCGAAGGGATAGCGCACCTGCTTCATTATCACCGTGGCCAGGGCCTGGTTGGGGTTGACCATGGCATCGACGGCGATGTAGTCCGTCAAACGCATGAGCATCTCCCGCCTTACCACCGCCACGCTTTTATTGGCCCCCAGGGCCTTCCCGACCACGCCGATCAGGAGGTTGTGTTCGTCGTTCGCCGTGGTGGTCACGAAACCGTCGGCTTCGTCGATCCCCTCGTTCCTCAGGAGTTCCTCGTCCATCCCGTCGCCGTGGATTATTATCGCCTTGTCTAGTTCCCGGGATAACTTCTCGCACTTCTCGCGATCGAGGTCGATCAGTCTCAGGTCGAGCCCCGGGTACCTCAACCCCAGCCTGGTCGCCACCTGGAAGCCTATCTTGCCGCCGCCGACGATGATGACCCTTTTCAATTCAGGGGTCTTCCTGTTCGTGAAGAGTACCTCTAAATCCTGGGCCTGGGATTTTGACGTCACGGTGAAGCAAAGGTCATCGGCCTCGAGGCTGTCGTCGCCGGAGGGGATGAAGCCCTTACCCCGCCTTTCTATGAAAACGATGAGGGCTGTCTTCTTGGGGTGGATGCGGCGCAGGTCCCTAAGGGAGGCCCCCATGAGGGCGGAATCGGGGCTGACCCGAAAGGCGTACACCCCTACCTTGCCCCCGAAGAACTCCGCGGTGTACACGGCCGCGCTCACCGAGAGGAACTCCTCGATCTCCCTCGCGACGGAGCGTTCCGGGGAGATCATCACGTCTATCCCCAGTTGCCTTGCCCAGGTCGGGCTGTCGGTGTACTCCAGGCCCCTGGCCCTGGAGATGACCCTCTTTACGCCAGCCCGACGGGCGATCCAGCAGGCAAGTATGTTGACTTCGTCGTGGTTCGAGCAGGCTATGAGGAGGTCCGTGCCGCAGCCGGGGCAGACCCCGGCCTGCTCGAGCACGGGCGGCCTTGAGCCGTTCCCCCTGACGACCATGACGTCCAGTTCGTTCTCCACCTTGGCGGCCCTTTCCTCGTCGCTCTCCACGACGGTGACGTCATGCCCTTCCTGCGAAAGGCTGGAAGCGACGCTGAACCCGACCTCTCCCGCCCCGACCACCACGATCTTCAAACCTGATACACCCCCCGGGAAGGGACAACCCCGACTTTGCCTGCCAAGCGAAAGTGGTAAACTAGTCCGGACAAGGGAGGTGGACCCATGCCGCGTCGCGAGAAGATCGCCTTCGTTGGTACAGGCGGGACCGTCAGCATGACCTTCAACGAGAATCAGAACGGTTTCGTTCCCACTCTCTCCGCCGGGGACCTGGTGGGGATGCTTCCCCCGGGCCTAAGGAACGACCTCGACGTGATCGACTGGAGCCACCAGCCCAGCAGTCACTATACCATACCGATGACCACCGATCTCGTGGAACTTTTGCGCAAGCGTGTGAAAGACGGGGCTTCCGGGATAGTCGTAACCTGCGGGACCGATTCCCTCGAGGAGATGGCCTACCTGACCGATCTCCTGTGGCCCTACCCCCAGCCGGTGGTCTTCACGGGATCCATGCTGCCGCCGAGCCTCCAGGGGTCGGACGCCATGGCCAACCTCGCCCAGGCCGTGAAAGCGGCCTCTTCGGAAAACCTGTGGGGCATGGGCGTCCTCGCGTGCTTCCAGGACCAGCTTTTCGCCGCCTCCGAAGTCACCAAGGAAGTGGCCCACCGCAGGGACGCCTTCGCCGCGCCGGGGAGGGGACCCGTGGCCGACTTCGTCGGCGGGGATATCAGGGTCATCAGGAAACCCAACAGGCCCCCCGCCCTGGAAGGGGCGATCATGCCCGCCAGGAATGTGGAGATCCTCTGGGCGTCCCTAGGAGGCGGCGACGGGACCCTCTCGTGCCTTTCCAAGTCAAAAAACCTCGATGGGCTCGTCCTGGCTGGTTTCGGCGCCGGCAACATCCCCCCATCGTGGATCCAGTACCTTAAGCCCATCATGAAGAACGGCACGGTGATAGTGATAACCACGCGTTGCAGGAGGGGGCACACCGGCACCCTCTACGGTTACGAGGGGAGCACCAAAAGACTGCTCGAACTGGGCCTGATGGATGGAGGCGGCTTGAGGCCGGAGCAGGCCAGGCTGAGGCTCGCCGTGGGCCTTGGGGCGGGCTTTTCAAGGGAGGACCTGCAGCTTTATCTCCTGGGCAAAAAATGAAGGCCCCCCTCGGGAAGGGTCCGCCGCGTCAAGACCCGAGCACCTGGGAGATCATCCTCAGGGCGCTGATCACCACCATTACCACCAGTACGTACCTTATCCACCTGTTACCCTTTACCACGGAAAACCGCGTCCCCGCCCAGGCCCCGACCATGCTGCCGACGGCGAGGGCCAGGCCGTACTCCATGTTGATTAGCCCCCGCGAGAAAAAGATGACGAAACTGACCACGGTGAAGCAGAGCGCGATGGAAGCCTTTAGCGCGTTGGCCCTCAGGAGGTCCTTGCCCGCTGTAGCCACCAGGGCCCAGATCAGGAAGAAGCCGACCCCCGCTTGTAAAAACCCCCCGTAGGCGCCTATGACCAGGAAAAGAAGCCCCTTGGCCCAGCCGGGCCATAAAGTGACCCTGCAGGTCTCCCACATCCGCGGCCTGGCGATGAGGAGGACCGCCATGGAGGAGATAAGTATGGCGATGGTCACCTTCAGGAAGCGTTCATCCAGCTGCACGGCTAGAAGGGTCCCCGCCACTGAACCGATGGAGGCCGGTATCCCCAGGGAGAGGGACTCCTTCAGGGACAGCACGCCCTCCCTTTTGAACTGTCCCGTGGCGACCAGGTTCTGGAGGAGGATGCTCACCCGGTTGGTGGCATTGGCCGAAGAGGCGTCCAGGCCAAGAAAGATCAGGAAGGGAAGGCTGAGGAGGGACCCACCCCCGGCCACGACGTTGATGAAACCGGTCACTCCTCCGAGCAGGGTCGCGAGAACCAGTATCGCTGCGGTCAAACCAGACGCCTCCATGGGAACTCATATCGCAACCAGGCGCCATTCTAGCATACAACCGGCGGGCGCCGGCGACCCGGGGTGATATAATAAGTTAACGCAAGAAGGGAGGGGAAACCCATGCGCTACGCCATCACCGAGGACGAGGCCTTTCTCCGTCTGAGCGACGGCGAAGAGCTGCACCTCTCGATAGCGGCGGCCTGCGAAGAGTACTCCATCGACTCGGCCATCATACTGGGCGGGCTGGGTATGGCCCGGGAGATTACCTTCGGCTGGTACACCGGGAAGGAGTACCTCCGGGAGCGGGTGGAGGGGACCTTCGAGGTCGCGTCGCTGAGCGGGGACGTAAGCCGGAGGGAGGGGATCCTTTACCCGCACATCCATGCCGTCTTCAACGGGATGGACCACGCTTCGCTGAGTGGGCACGTCCTGAAGGTCGTCGCCTTCCACAACATGGAGGTCTTCATCCGCCCCCTGAGGTCGATCCGCCTCAACCGGGAATACGACGGCTGGCTGGAAGCCATAGTGCCCGAGAAGCGCTAGCTTTCCTTCTTTAGGTCCGCCTTGACCCCCCCGATGTACCCGGTCAGCTGCCTTGGGTCGACGGGGAAGAAGCTGTGGTCGGTGCCGGCGGCCGCCCACACCGTCTCGAACCGGAAAAGGTCCTCATCGACCAGGGCGCAGGGCATTGTCGGGAACCCCACCGGCGGGACACCGCCCACCTCGAACCCTAGGTGGTCCAGGACCCATTCAGCCTTCGCCATGGACACCTTCCTGGCCTTGAGGAGGACCTTCACTTTTTTAAGGTCTATCCTGTTAGGCCCCGACATCAGGGCGATGACGGGTTTATCGTCGACCAGGAGGACGAGGGTCTTCAGGATCTCCTCCGGCGGCGCGCCCACGCTCCTGGAGGCGTCCTCCACGGTCCTTATGGTCTCCTCGCTGAAATGGATCCGCCCCTGGTACCCGGCGTCCGCCAGGAAGGCCCGGACCCTCTCCACGGGGTCCAGGTGGGTCCCTTTTGAAAGCGGCGTTCCTTCATTCATTGCTGATGCTCCCCCTTTTTCTCGATATCCGGGTAGATCGCCCTGTAAACGTACCGGTTAGCCATGACCTGGCGTACGAACTCCCTGGTCTCTCCGTAAGGGATATCCTCCACCCATTCCTCGATCGGCCCTTTCGGGGGGAGCCACCTCCCGACGGCCCCCTGCCCGGCGTTGTAGGCGGCCACGGCGAACTCCACCCGGTCAAAAATCCGGGTAAGCCTGGAGAAGTGATGGGTGCCCAGGAGGATGTTCTTGGCGGGGTCGAAGTAATCGCCCTCCTTTTCCCCAAGCATAAGCGCGTTCTCCCTGGCCGTAGGCGGCATCAGCTGCATCAGGCCCATGGCGCCGGCGCTGCTGACAGCCCCTTCATCGAAGGCGCTCTCCCGTCGCATGATGGCCCATACATCCACCGGGTCGACGCCGAACCTGGCGGAGGCCGCCATCACGTCCCTCTCCCTGGCCCTCGGGTAGAGCCCCTCCAGGAGCGCCCGGGGAAGGGGGTCGGACTGGCCGAGCAGGTAGGCGAAGGGGATCGAGTCAAGGAAAGCCCCCCTGGCGTCGCCAAGCCATAGGGCCAGCCTTGCCGAGGCGGATCTCGTCGCGGCGTCCGGGGACAGGGACAGGACCATCCTGGCGTAGATGACGAACCCCCATTCCGCCAGTTCTCCCCCCTCACCGGCCGCCCTTTGGGCGGGGAGGTCCCTGACCCTCGGCGGCTCGGAAGGGAAGGCGAGGTAAGTGTAGTAATCCGTGGGGTAGCCCTTTCGAAGCCTCTCGAGGAGCCCCGAGGAGGTCCTCGAATCCCCCAGCTTCTCGTTCGCCCTGGCCGCCCAGTATAGAAGGCGGGACTCCTGCCTTGGGTCGTTCCCCGCGTCTAGGGCCTTCGTCCAGGCACCGTCGGCGGCCCTGGTGTCACCCTTCTTCCAGGCGGACCATCCCTTTTCCCAAAGGGCCGCGGCGGTGAAACGGCTTGTCGGGTAACGCTCCAGGAGGATCTCCTCGTACCGGGAGGCCTTCTCCTCATCCCCGGCCCCGGCGAAAAGGCCCGCCAACTCGACCAGGGCTGAGGCCGCCGGGTCGCCCTGCGCGGAATCCGATATTACCATAAGCGTTTCGAGGGCTTCCCCGCCCTTTTCCCTGGCCATCCTGGATATCAGTTCGATCGAGGGCTGGGAATACCTCGAACCCCCAAGAGACAGGTCCTTCCAAATCGGCAGCGCTTCATCGGCCCTGCCAAGGTTCGAAAGGGCCCTAGCCCTGAAGAAGGTCGCCCTTTCAAAACGTGGGTCCTCCCGGGGGACCCTTTCAAGTTGAGCGAGGGCCTCCTCGAGATTGCCGGAGAAAAAGGAAGCGTACCCCAGGGGGAAGGCGGTCCTCGGGTCTTCAGGCCCCGGGTCCTTCCGGATCATGGAAAGGGCCCCACGGTGAAAGGGGGCTAACTCAAGCAGCGCCAGGGCATACTTGGGGTCCGGCTCTGGCAGCTTTAAAAGCGCTTCAAGGGCCTGCTTCCGGAGGGGGGTGTCCTTGGCGCTTTCGGCCATCGCCCCGTACCACTCTTTGGCTTCCTCCACCCGGCCCCCCTTCAGGGAGAGCCTCCCGAGGGCGTAGGCCACGTGAGGCGCCAAGACCCAGTCGTCCCCTTTCCAGAGCGAAAGGGCCGCCTCCTCGGCCTTCCGGCCATCGCCGGTCCTTTCGAAACCCAGGAGGATGAGCATATCGGCGAAGGGTTTCAACCCTTCCGGGAGGTCTTCCCTCTCCTCCAGCAATATCTCGAGGGCCGGCGCCCACTTGCGCTGGAGCCACAGCGCGTTGGCGAAGATGACCCTTTCCTTCGGCGAAGCCTGGTCGCCTAGGGATCGGACCTTCGTCTCGAGGGCAACCCACTGCCTCGACCAGAAAAGGTCCTCTATCTCCGAGGCCTTCACCGCCGACGTCGGGAAAAGGAGGATCACGAGGAGGGCCGCCCCAAAAAACCTTAGGCTTTTTCGCATCCCCTTCGGTCTCCCGGGAAGATCTCGCCGCACCGGTCACAGGGGGGCGGTTCCCCGGTCAGGGAGAAGTGCCGGAAGTGGTCGAGCCACTTCGGGGCACCCCTCCCGCAGATCTCGAGGAACCTGATAAAGGAGACAAGCCGTTCCCTGCACGTGGGGGTGATAAAATGCTCAACGTTACAGGCGTTCTGGGTCGCTTCCCCGCTGTCGAGGTTCAGCACTTCCTCGAAGAAGGTCCTGAGGAGTTCCTCGTTCTGAAGGAGGGTCTCGGCGACGGCCCTGCCTTCAGGGGTGAGAGAGATGTACCCGTAGTGCTCCTGGTCGACGAGGCCGCCCTCCTTGAGGCCCGAGACGACCCCGACGACGGTGGGGGACCTCACCCCCAGGAGCTGGGCCAGGTCCTTGACGCGGACCACCTTCTTCCGGTCCTGGAGCCTCAGTATGGCCTTGAGGTAATCTTCGCTTCTCGCGCTCAGTTTTGACATTGTTAGCCTCGCCTACTTTTGTTATTATCTTCATAAGTATCCGCCCGATGGAGCGAACCGTCAAGGGAGAGTAAGGAATGAACGTTCACGTGGTCCTCGGCGCCCTCGCCGCGTCGGCGGCCGCAGCGGAGGTCTTCATCGCCCCCAAACCCGGCCTCGTCGACCGTTTCGGCCCCGGTTCCCACCGGGACATGGATTTCAATGCCTTTCTCTTAAGTTTGATGGCCCTCGCGCCCTTCTGGCAGCGGCAGGCCTTGTCGGGCCTGGCAGGGGTCCCCCCCGGAGAGGCTCTCCCCTGCCTGAGGCGGACGGGGCTAAAGATGGACGCCGCCATGTACCGGGCCACCTCCGGCGTGAACACCCATAAGGGCCTGATCTTCGCCCTTTCCCTCCTTCTTTACGGGGCGGGGCGCTGCCTTTTGCTCGGCGAGGGCCTTCGGCCCTCTAAGGTGGCCGCCGCCGCCGCTTCGGCGGCCCGGGGTTGCTGCGAGAGGGAACTCCTCTCGCTGGCCAAATCTCCTCCCTCCAGGCCCCTGACGGGGGGAGAGAGAATATTCCTGGAGCACGGCGTCACCGGCATCAGGGGCGAGGTCGAGGGAGGCTTCCCCACTGTCCTAAGACACGGTTTGCCTTCTTTCAGGAAGGCCCTCTCACGCGGGGCTACGAGGCACGACAGCGCCCTTTACACCCTTTTCGACCTCATGATGCACGGGGAGGACACGAACGTCATCGCAAGGAAGGGCCATTCCTTCTGGAGGGGCGACTACCGGCGCCTTGTGGGCGGGCTCCTGGACCTGGGTACGCCCCCCTACGACGACGCTGCCCTGGCTTCCCTCAAGGAAGCCGACGAACAATTCCGACTCCAGGATATCAGCCCCGGCGGGGCAGCGGACCTTTTGACCTGCACCCTGTTCCTTCACGACTGCGATACCCTCCTGGTCGATATTGTAAACATTCAGAGCGCCAGGTATAATATATGTAACATAACGTACGGAGGTGCGGGCCATGAGCCTGGGACTGAGGATCAAGACCCTTCGCAGGTCGAAGGGGCTCACCCAGAAAAGACTCTCTGAAATGGTCTATGTCAGCCGCATTTATATCCAGTCCCTGGAGAGCAACCGGCGGCTGCCCTCGATGAAGCTCCTCAAGCGGCTGGCCGCGGCCCTCGACGTGGAAGTGGTCGACCTGGTCCACGACCCCGGCAGGGACGGTTCGGGCAGGCTTATGCTCGAAGAGGTGCTCAACGACAGCGAACCCGTCGAAATATGGTACCGGAGCAGGAAGCTCTCCAGGGGAGAGGTGCAACTTGTCCAGAAGCTCATCGAAGCGGCGCTCTCCGATTGGGACAGGGAGAATGCCTGAAACGGCCCTGGACGGGAAGACGGGGGACGGGTTCCTATGGCCCGAGCCGCCCGAGTTCATCCCGGAATGGGCTTCCCTTGAGGCCCGCCAGTGGAAAGACCTTGACGACTTCGACCTCCTCGCGAAAGTTGAAGCCGCCTGCGGCAGGTCCGTCGAGATCGTCAGGGCCCCGTTGCCCGTCTCCCTATGGGGTCTCCACGTCGCCAGGGGTCGGAGGGCGCGCATCTACGTGAACGGCCTCCTCCCGGAAATATGGAGGCGTTTCGCCCTCTTCCACGAGATCTACCACCTAACCCACCACGCCAGGGGCGAGGATTTCTGGTCCCACACCGCCACCCCGATGACGAGTTTCGAATACCAGGCCGACCTGTTCGCCTGGGCCGCCATAATCGACGAATGGGGCGAAGGTGCCTGCTGGTGAATCGCGCCCCCTTCTTCCTACCCATGAGGGACTGCCCCAACCGGTGCGTTTACTGCGACCAGAGGGCCATAACCGGTCACGTCGTTTCCCCGGAACCCCGGGACGTGAGGGAGGCGCTGCGGGGGATCGCAGAACCCACCGAGGTCTGCTTCTTCGGCGGCAGCTTCACCTGCCAGCCGCTGGGCCGACAGAGGGAATACCTCGAGGCGGCCCTGTCCGCCCCCTTCCCAGTAGACCTGAGGCTCTCCACCCACCCCCTCTGCGTCGACCCGTCGATACTGGCCTTTCTTTCCCGTTTCCCGGTGAGGATAATTGAACTGGGCGTTTCCTCCCTCGAGGACGAGGTGCTGGAGAAATGCAAAAGGGGGTACACCGGGGCCGAGGTCCTGGAAAAGATTTCCCTGTTAGCCGCGAACCCGGTTTTCATCCCCGGGGCGCAGCTGATGACCGGCCTCCCCGGGCAGACCCCTTCGTCGTCCCTGGAGGACCTGCGCCGCCTTGCCGCCGTGAAGGGCGCGGGTCCCATGCAGATCAGGATCTACCCCTGCCTCGTCCTGAAGGGAACTCTCCTCGAAAGATGGTACCTCTCAGGCGACTACACCCCGCCCGGCATCGAGGAGAGCGCCCGTTGGGCGGGTAGGATGATCAAGTACGCCCGGGAGGCCGGTTTCGAACTCCTGCGGGTGGGCCTCCAGGAGACGGTCTCCCTCTCCGGCAGCGTGGTGGCGGGGCCTCACCACCCGGCCCTGGGCGAACTGGCCCGGTCCTTCGCGCTGGCCCTTTCCCTGGTCGAGGAAAGCCCCCAGGGACCGTGGCTTGTCCCAGCAAGCTCCCGGTCCCTCCTTTCGGGCCACGGCGAGTGGGGGCTCAAGGAACTGGCGGCCCTATCCTCGATTACCGCCGAAAGAGCGAGAGGCCTTGTGCGATGGGTCCCTTGATCCCGACGGAAGGACATTTGCCACGGGAGAAGATTTTGCCTACAATGCTCTGAGTTTTTTGTCGCGGAGGGATCGATGGCCATTCTGAAGAGGAACATCGACATGGGAGCCGGCGGCGTCGCAGGGACCCTTTGGCAACTGGCGCTTCCCTCGATGTTTTCCATGCTGTTCCATACCCTGTTCCACCTGGTGGATACCGTCTTCGTGGCGTGGCTGGGGGAGTCCTCCCTGGCGGCCATGTCGCTCACCTTTCCCCTGATGTTCGTCATCTTCGCCCTGGTGAACGGCATGGCCGTCGGGACCACGACCAGGATGAGCAACGCCCTAGGCCGGGGGCGGGTGGATGAAGCCCAGGGCTACGCCGACTCGGCCCTCCTCCTTGTCCTTATCCTCACGACGCCGGCCCTCCCCCTGGTCTTCCGCCCATCTTCGGACGCCTTTTTCTCCCTCCTCGGCGGTTCCGGCGACGTACTCCCGGAGAGTTACCGCTACGCCGCCTGGTTGGTGCTCGGCACCCCCCTGATGGCCTTTTCTCTCATCGCCGACTCAACCTTCAGGAGCCAGGGAGATACGGTGACCCCCATGAAGAGCATGATCCTCGGCAACGCCATCAACGCCGTCCTCGACCCCATTATGATCTTCACCTTCGGGTGGGGGATCGCCGGCGCGTCGATAGCCACCTTCATAGGCCGGCTGGCGTCATGCCTTTACCTCTGGTCAAGGCTGAAAAAACGGAGCGCCCTCATCCCCGGCATAACCTGGAGGCCCGATCACCCGCGGAAGTGGGTCAGCATCGGCGAGATCGGGCTCCCCGTGGCGATATCCCAGGGGAGCATGGCCGTGGGGAGCGCCCTGCTCAACCGGATACTCTCCGGCTATGGCCCCGCCGCCATAGGGGCCTTCATGCTCGGGAACAGGGTTGAGATGTTCGTCTTCCTGCCCGTCTTCGGTTTCAACAGCGCCCTCGTCCCCTTCATCGGCTACAACATAGGCAAGGGCGACTTCTCCAGGGTCCGCGGGGCCCTAAAGGTGGTCCTGCTCTCCTCGACGGCCATGATAGGCGTGATAGGGACCCTGGTATACCTGTGGCCCGACCTCGTCCTGGCCCTCTTCCGCCCCTCCGACCAGGTCATGGGGATGGCCATGGCCTCGATAAGAGCTTCGGCGACGGCCTATCTCTTCGCCGCCGCCGATATCTCCTTCTGGGGGATCTTCCAGGGGAGCGGCCGCCCCGTCTACGGCATGGCGGCCCAGATACTGCGGACGCTGGCGGTCCGCATACCCTCCGCGGCCGTCCTTTCAAGGCTCTTCGGCCTGCCGGGGGTCTGGTGGTGTCAGCCCCTTTCGGCCTTCGCCTCCTTCCTGCTGTCGACCTTTTTCATATTCAAGGTCATGGAGAAGATAAGGGAAGAGATACGATCCGGCTTCGGCGGGGACTGACCCGGGGTCCGGGCTCGAGGGCGGAAAAAGGTGCCCCTTGGTTTTCACCGGTGTTGAGAGTATACTTAAATTGATTTTCCGATAGGACAGTTTACTTTTTTCTTTATGGAGGGCTCCCCAATTGGAAACCGAACAGCTCCAGGCTCTTTTCCGGGAAAAAATGCAGGCCATGCCCAAAAAAGCAAGGCGCGTCGTCGAATACCTCCTGATGAACATGAGGGAGGCGGCCTTTCGATCCATAGGCGATGTGGCCGATGGCCTAGGGGTGTCCAAGGCCCAGATGGTGAGGGTCTCGAGGTTGCTAGGTTTTGAAGGTTACTCCAACCTGAAGGAAGCCCTCCAGGAAGCCGTGCTCGGAGAGGTCAACCCGGCGGCGATGCTGGCCCGGGTGACGGACAACCGGCAGGACCTTCCCGTCACGATCCACAGGCTGGAGCACGCGAACCTGGATGACACCTGGTCCCAGTTGAAGCCTGAAAAGGTCTCCGCCTTCTGCTCGAGGCTCCGCGGGGCCGATGCCGTCTACTGCGCCGGTTGGGGGATCTCGACCCTGGTGGCCCAATCGCTGTTCATGAGGCTGAGGATCATGGGAATGAAGGCCTTCCTGATGACCCGTTCCACCATGACCCTACTGGAACAGGCCAGGGGTGTCGGGAGGGGGGACGTGGTCGTCGTGTGTGAACTCCCGAGCTTCGTGATCGAGGTCACCCAGGCGGTGGAGAGGGCCAAAACGAAGGGGGCCGGGATCATCACCATCACCGACAACCCCGCGGCCCCGATCTGCCGATACTCGGACCTTTCATTCTTCGTGAGCGCCGCCAGCCCGATGTTCGGGAGCAGCGTCATCGGCCCCCTCTTCCTGGTGCACATCCTTACCTCGGTCCTCGCCGTCAACATGGGCGACTCGGCGAGGAAAGCCCTGGAGGAACAGTCGGAGTTCCTTCACGACGAGAGGATCTTCCACCCCGTCTTCGGGTTGAAGTACTCCTGAGCGAGAGCGGCGGATGTCAGACTTCCAGGCTCTCCCCGGGTTTCAGGACCCTTATCTCCGCGAGTCCCGAAGCCTTGGCGGCGAAATCCTCGGGGGAGGCCTTTATCAGCGGGAAAGTGTTGTAGTGCATCGGGACGGCCACCCGGGGTTTTATCATCCTGACGGCCCTGACAGCGTCGTCGATATCCATGGTGTAATTCCCGCCGATGGGGAGAAGGGCCACGTCCACCCCATCCTCGGCGAGGAGCCCCATCTCGACGGTGAGCCCCGTGTCACCGGCGTGGTAGATCCTGCGGCCGTCGACTTCTATGAGGAACCCTCCCGCCACGCCCCCGTAGACCATCCCCTCGCCCTCACCGACCTGGACGCCCGAACCGTGCCAGGCCGGCGTCATCTTCACCCTCCCGAAGGGGAAGGTAAAAGCCCCGCCTATCTGCAGCGCGTGGCACTTGACCCCTTCCAGCACACCGCACATCTCCACCGTGGCGACCACCGTGGCCCCGGTCCTCTTCGCGATGTCCGGGGTGTCCCCGAGATGGTCGCCGTGCCCATGGGTCACGAAAATGTAGTTGACGTCCTTGAAGTCTCCAGGGGAGAAAGGGGTCATGCTGTTCCCCGTGAGGAAAGGGTCGATCAAGCCATCGAGGCCGCCGCCCTCGACCCGGAAGGCCGCGTGCCCGAGAAAGGTCAACCTGGCCATTGTCCCGCCTCCCTTTCATATCGTTTTCCCTATTATAACTTTAAAAGCCCGGCGGGTTACACCTTCGGGCTATCGCGGGAGGCGAGGGAGCCCTCCACCTTTACACTGCTCTCGCTGTGGTGGCCCGTCTCCTGAATCCGTAGACCCTTGGGGGTGAGGAGGGCCCGGCCCAGGCCCTCAAGTTCCACCTCGACCCCTTTCCCAGCGTGCTTTTCGAACCAGGCATTCATCTCCAATGAACCGCTCCAGCCAAGGGCACGCAGTTCGCCCGCCAACAGGCCCTGCCGCTCTTCCAGGAGGAAGCGCCAGGGCCTCTTCTCCACCCCGGTCGTCACTCCCCGTCCCCGGAGGAGCATCCTGGGTCCTTTCGATTCGGGACCAGGGAAATGTGGAGTTCGGCCAACTGACCGGGGTCGACGTTGTTGGGGGCGCCCGACATGAGGCATTGGGCCTTTTGGGTCTTCGGGAAAGCGATCACGTCCCGTATGGAATGAGCACCCGCCAGGAACATGACCAGCCGGTCGAAACCGATAGCGATCCCGCCATGGGGAGGGGTGCCCGAGGCGAGGGCGTCGATCAGGAAGCCGAACCTCTCCCTGGCCCGTTCCGGGGTGAAGCCCATAACCTCGAAGACCCTCCGCTGGAGCGAGGGCTCGTGGATCCTGATAGAGCCTCCCCCTATCTCGGCGCCGTTCAGGACCAGGTCGTAAGCCCTGGACCTGACCCCGCCGGGGTCCGCCTCGAGTTTTTCGAGGTCCTGAAGGTTCGGCGAGGTGAAGGGGTGGTGGACCGCCGTCCAGCGGAGTTCCTCGTCGTCCCACTCCAGCAGGGGAAAACCGTTGACCCAGAGGAAGTGCCAGGCCCCTTCCCTCCTGGGGAAGAACCTGGCCCCTAATTCGAGCCTGAGTTGGCCCAGCATCTCGCAGGTCTTCTTCCAGGGTCCCGCGGCGACGGCGAGGGCGTCCCCTTCCCCGAGGCCGGTTCTTTCAACGAGGAGCGCCTGGGCCCCGCCGGAAAGGTACTTAACCAGGGGCCCCTTGAGGGCCCCCTCCCGAAGCGTGAAGAAGGCGAGACCTGAGGCCCCGAGATCCCTGGCCCTGGCCTCGAGGTCCGACATCTCCTTACGCGAGAGTGAGGCCCCGCTGGGTACGCGAAGTCCCCTCGCGACACCGCCCTCTTCGAGGGTTTTTCGGAAGGCTTCGCAAGGGCAGCCCCGGAAGCACTCGTCCAGGTTGAGCAGTTCCCCCTCGATCCTCAGGTCGGGCCGGTCGCTGCCGAAGCGGTCGATGGCTTCATGCCAAGACAGCACCGGGAAGGGTACCTCCAGGCACTCGCCCAGGACGCTCTGGAAAAGCCCTTTCATCAGCCCTTCCATGAGGGCCATGATGTCCTCCTCGGTGATGAAACTCATCTCGACGTCGATCTGGGTGAACTCGGGCTGACGGTCAGCCCGGAGGTCCTCATCCCTGAAGCACTTGACGATCTGGTAGTAGCGGTCGATGCCGCCCACCATGAGAATCTGCTTGAAGATCTGGGGTGACTGGGGAAGGGCGAAGAAACGTCCAGGCGTCACCCTCGCCGGGACGAGGTAGTCCCTGGCCCCCTCCGGGGTCGACTTGGTCAGCATGGGCGTCTCAACTTCGATGAACCCCTCGCCCGCGAGGAAAGAACGGGTGAACTCCGCGGCCCTGCTTCTCAGCCTCAGGTTGTCCTGCATGGGGCCCCTCCGGAGGTCGAGGTACCTCGACCTCAGCCGGAGGTTCTCGTCGACGCCGTCGGCTTCGGACATCTCAAAGGGGAGGGGCCTCGAAGGCGAAAGGACGATGAAATCCTCGGCCAGAACCTCCCTGTCGCCGGTGGCCATGGCGGGATTCTCCGTCCCTGGGGGCCTCTTCCTTACCCTGCCTTTTATGGCCAGGACGAATTCGTTCCGCAAGCCCTTGGCCTGCTCGTAGAGGCTTCCCATCTCCGGGGCGAAGACCACCTGGACCGTGCCGGTATGGTCCCATAACTCGATGAAGATGATGCCGCCTAGATCCCTCCGCCGACGAAGCCACCCGTTGAGGGTCACCTCGACCCCCTCCTCGGCGGCCGCCGGGATATTCCCGCAGTAAGAGCTCCTCTTCCACTCCTGGTCGAAAAACCGGTCTTTCATCCAAGTCCCTTCTTCCCGCTTATCAAAGCGCCGTCTTCAGGAAATCCACCAGTTTCGCCCTTTCGACAGCCTGCTGCTCCCCGGAACGGAGGTCCTTCAGGGTCACCTTCCCCGAGGCTATCTCCTCGGGTCCCAGGACACAGGCGAAGGCGGCTCCGCTGGCGCCGGCCGTCTTGAAGCGGGCTTTCAGGGTCCTGCCGGTGTAATCCATATCCCCGGCCATCCCGGCCCGGCGGATTTCGTAAAGGGCCGAAACGGCCCCGTCCAGCGATGAATCGTCGGCGTGGACCACGAAAATATCGCATCGAGGCGGCTCCCCAAAGGAACAGCCCTGCTCTTCCATGGTCAGGACGATCCTCTCCACGCCGGCGGCGAATCCCATCCCGGGGGTGTGGGGCCCACCGATGGACTCGGCGAGGTTATCGTACCGGCCACCGCCGCAGACCGCGTTCTGGGCCCCCAGTTCTCCCGATAGGACTTCGTAGGCCGTCTTGGTATAGTAATCGAGCCCCCGGACGAGCCGGTTGTCGATCTTGAAGGAGGCCCCGATCATCGTCAGCCCCTTCTTGACGGCGTCAAAGTGCACGGCGCACTCGTCGCAAAGGCAGGATATGGTGCTGGGGGCGTCCTCCGTGAGGGCCTGGCAGGTGGGGTTCTTGCAGTCCACGATCCTCAGGGGGTTGCGGTCGAATCTCCCTCGGCAGGACTCGCAGAGTTCCTTCAGCCTGGGCCTCAGGAAATCCTGGAGGGCTTTCCTGTGGACCGGCCGGCAGGCCGGGCACCCCACGGAATTGACGAGCACCTCGAGGTTGGAAAGGCCCAGCCTCCTGAACAACTCCAGGGACAGCTCGATGGACTCCACGTCCAGTAGGGGATCCTGGCTTCCTATGGCCTCGAAGTCTATTTGCCAGAACTGTCGGTACCGCCCCTTCTGGGGCCGTTCATAGCGGAACATGGGCCCCGCGCTCCAGAGCTTGGCCGGCTGGTGCTGCTTATCCATCCTGTTCTGCAGGTAGGACCTCACCATGGGGGCCGAAAGTTCCGGGCGAAGGGTAAGGCTCCGGCCGGAGCGGTCTTCGAAGGTGTACATCTCCTTCTCGACCACGTCGGTGGTCTCGCCGACGCCCCGGGAGAAAAGTTCGGTGTGTTCGAACACGGGGAGGTGGATCTCCCGGTAACCGAAATCACCGGCGACCTTTCTCGTGACGGAAAAAACATGCTCCCACTTCCACGATTCAACGGGGAGTATGTCCCGGACCCCCCGCGGGGCTTTGATGCTGGACATGAAAAAACCCTCCCTGCTTTGTTATGCCTGATCGGGATCGTTAGATTGTAGCACTACTTTCGTTTGGGACGAACCCGTTCCTCGCCATGTCCCCCTGGGGCCGCAAAAAAACCGCGGACCCCGGGGGCCGCGGTTTTTCCTTGCCGGATCGTTTACGAGGAGGCTCAGCGGTTCTCAAGCTGGAACTTCATGGCCGTCCTTTCCTCGCCGTCAATATCTATCTTGGCGAAGGAAGGGATGCAGACAAGATCTATCCCGTTGGGCGAGACATACCCCCTCGCTATCGCGATGGATTTGACCGTCTGGTTGACGGCCCCCGCCCCCACCGCCTGGATCTCGACGGCACCGCTCTCCCTGACCACCGCCGCGATCGCGCCGGCAACAGACTTCGGCTGAGAGTTTGCAGAGACCTTGAGTACTTCCATGGAATATCGCCCTCCCCCTGGATTCCACGATACTACTCCGCTGTAGCCTTCGATCCCCTCTTCAGCGTGTTAGGAAACTGTTACGATAAGTATAACTTTATTTTCCCCTGTCAACAATAGCCTCACCCAGTGAATATTTCAAGAAAATGAAATCGCGGGCTCTTGACGGTCCAAAAAGGGCCATACCGGTCCATCCCTTCTTTACCCGCTCTCGATGAGTCCCAGGAATAGGACCGTGGAACCCGGGGGCACCTCCTCGTCCCCGCCGAGGGCCTTGGGGCCCCCTTCTTCGTCGAATAGGCAGATCAGCCCTTCCTCCCGAGCGGGGAAACCCTCCCCGTAAACGCCGGCCAGCCTCTCCACTAGGCTCGATACCTTCACGGGTTCCTCGAGCGGCAAGAAAAGTACCTCCGCCCCGGCCGCCCGTTGCCAGGGGCCGAAGAACTTGACGCGGACGCCCTTTTCCGTCATCAGTCGGAGGGTTCCTTTTTCGAGTGAAGTATGTAATCCAGCAGGTCCGACCGGCTGAGGACCCCCGAGAAGACCCCGTCCTTCACGACGGGGGCCCTCTTCAGGCTTTTCGTTATCAGCACCATCGCGGCGTTCAGGTCCGTATCCTGCTCGTCCAGTACGATCACCTGGGTCTGCATGTACTTGTCGACCCTTTCAAGGCTTATCCCCTGGAGCCTTTTCTGGAACTGGCCGTAATCCGGTAAAAAGGAGGAATCCCGCAAAAGGTCGAAATAGCCGGGCAAGGCCGCCTTTACGATATCCTTCTCGCTGAGGAAACCCACCACCTTCCCGTCGTCGCCGACGACGGGAATACCGGTGACCCTCTGCCCGGCCATGATCTCCACGGCTTCCGCGATGGTCGTCTCCGGTGAAACGGCGGTGAGATCCCTGTCCATCAGGTCACCCACGAGCATTGGCCCGCCCCCCTTTCCTGGTTTCGACAAGTATCCCCCTTCCGGGCAGGGAGGTAAACAGGTCCGCCGCCCATCAGAAAAGGCCTCCCCACCGGATCACGACATAGAGGCTCGCGGTGGCCAGGGAGATGAAGACCACCTTGAGCCCCGTCCTCATGAAGGTCTTAAAGTTGATCCGGTTGCCGCTTTTTTCAGCTATATCGGCCACGACCACGTTAGCAGCGGCGCCGAGGAAAGTGCCGTTGCCGCCCAGGCAGGCCCCCAGCGAGAGGGCCCAGAACAAGGGTGCCGCGGCCATTCCCGTGGAGGCGGCCAGGTCCCGGGCTACGTATACGAAGGTGACCGTGAAGGCCACGTTGTTGATGAAGGCGCAGACCAGGCCGGAAAACCACAGCATGGCGACCATGGCGGCCAGCTGACGGCCCTTGAAAAAGGAAATGAACAGTTCCGAAGCGGCGGCAATGACTCCCGTCTCGTTGAGGGCGCCGACGATTATGAAGAGCGAGACGAAAAACATGATCGTGGGCCACTCGATGTCCCGGTGGATCACCTCGTCCCCGTCCACGGGGACCACGGCGAGCAGGACCGTCGCGCCCAAAAGGGCTATGACCGAAGCGGGCAGGTCCAGGATGTGGTGGACCACGAAACCGGCCACAACGAGCACCATCGCTGTCGAAGCCCTGATCATGAGCCCCTTGTCCTTTATCAGTTTCGACTCGTCGACCTTGGCGATGCGCTCCGTGGCCCCTTCGCCGCCCTCCAGGTCCTTCCGGAAGTGGTACAGGAGCCAGGCCGTCACGACGACCATCACCAGGGACACGGCCGGTGTAAGGTTGACGATGAAATCCATGAAGGAGAAGTGGGCGAAGGAGCCGATGATCATGTTGGGGGGGTCGCCTACGAGGGTGGCGGTACCGCCGATATTCGAGGCGAAGGCCTCCCCGATGAGGAACGGGAAGGGGTTGACGTCCATCAGGTCCACGAGGGATATCACCACGGGGCTAATGAGGAGGACCGTGGTGACGTTGTCGAGGAAAGCCGAGAGGAGTGCGGTGACCGCCAGCACCGCTATGTAGGTCAGGTGGATCCTGCCGCCGGTGGCCTTGACGGTGAGGACGGCGATGTACTGGAAAAGCCCCGTGCCCGAGATGACGCCCACGATGATCATCATCCCCATGAGGAGCCCGATGGTGTTGAAATCGATGTAGGAGACCGCCTTCTGGGCGGGGATGATGTTGAGCCCCATGAGCAGGCTCGCCGCAAGGAGCGCCGCCACGCTCCTGCGCATCTTGCCCGTCGCTATGACCATTATCGTAAGTATGAAGACCACCGATGCCGCAACAGGTTGTATCGACATGTCCAGGATCCTTCCCCCGTGATCCGGCCCGGTCCTTTCGTCGTGACAGTACGGGCGGATCTTCATTGTAGTAAAATGATAAATCGCGTCAAGTCCGCCCGGGGTCACCCTGCGAAACGATGAAGGAGCGATCCCGGGGATGGCCTGTCGGAACAAGCGATATTTATACTCCCAAGGCCCGGGGGTTTCAAGGCCCCCGGCGGAATATGACGGTGACCGCCCGTCGATGGCTTATAATCATGTCGACTGTTCAAGACGAACCCGGGAGGAAGAGAAATGGTCGCGGAACCCGAAAGGCAACAAAACCTGGCGGTGCTGATCGATGCGGACAACACGTCCCCTTCGGTGATCGAGTACCTTTTCGCCGAAATCGCCAAGTACGGCATGGCCAGCGTTAAGAGGATATACGGGGACTGGACGTCACCCTACCTCAAGGGCTGGAAGGAGGTCCTGCTGACCTACGCCATCCACCCCATCCAGCAGTTCCACTACACCGTAGGCAAGAACGCCACCGACAGCGCCATGATCATCGACGCCATGGACCTGCTCTACTCCAACCGTTTCGACGGCTTCTGCCTGGTCTCCAGCGACAGCGACTTCACGCGCCTGGCGACCCGTATCAGGGAGGGCGGGATCACCGTCTACGGGTTCGGGAAAAAGGGAACCCCCAACGCCTTCGTCAGCGCCTGCGACAAGTTCATCTACACCGAGATCCTGGAAAAGCAGGCGGAGGAGGACGAATCGGAGCATCCCGCCGGGGAGGAAGAACAGGCGGCGAAAAAGAAACAGGCCCCCAAACTGCTCAGGGGCGACACGAAGTTGACTAACCTCCTTCGCAACAGCGTCGACGCCGTCGCCGACGAGGATGGTTGGGCCGCCCTCGGCAACGTGGGGCAACACATCTCCAACCAGTCCCCTTCCTTCGACTCCCGGAACTACGGGTTCAGGAAGCTGAGTTCCCTGGTGAAGGCCACGGGGCTCTTCGAGGTGGAATCCCGGGCCGTTAACGGGGAATCGGGCAACCGGGTCATATTTATACGCCACCGGCAGCGAAAGGCCCAAAAAACGGGGAAATAGCCCATCCCCGGCACCTCCCCGGCCTGTCGCGCTATATGTGTGTTCCTGGCTCCCCCCGGAGGCTTTGCCGGGGTCTCAGTATTGATAGTTGTCGAGGCTCGCGCCGGCCAATTCGAGCATCTCCCGCCGGTTTGACCCCCGGTAGGGCACAAAGGGCCGGCCCCTCACTCCGATGGCTTCCCGGGGGCAGAGCGACACGCACCGCTGGCAGAAGAGGCATCCCACCCCGAAACGTGGGAATGTCTCCATGGTGATGTTCGAGACGGGGCAGACCTCGGCGCAAAGGCCGCACCTCGAGCACTTTTCCACATCGACCGAGAGAGGGTACTTCCGGCGGAGAGCCGCCCAGGCCCCGCCCTGGGGGCTTCGGCCCAATCCCTTGACAAACTCCGGCAGCAGGGGGATGGAACGCCAGGAAGTCCTCCCCGCGGCCAGCTTTCTCGCGAAGGCATCCGCCCTTTTCAGCCCCCGCCGCCGCAGCCGGTCGTCCTTGGGCCCCTCCCGCTCTGTCCTGGCGTAATTGGTGGGCATTCGGATTTCGACGGCCCCTACGGGGCGGTAACCCCTGGCGGATACGACCCTTTTCATCGGGCCGACGACCCCGCCGCTGAACCCGGCCAGGGTGTCCACCATGAAAATCTCCTTGCCCCGTCCAGGAGCGAGGTTTTCGGCGAACTCCCAGACAAAGGGGTAGGTCGAGAATAACGCCACCGGGAAGGCTAGGCCGACGGTGCCAGCGGAGAGCGTATCCCCGGGATCGCTCCTTTCGAGGGGCCTCAACTGGGCGGCGACCCCTTCCTCGAGCAGGGTCGTTACGACCCTCCCGGCCACGGCATGGGTATTCCCGGAACCGGAGAAAAGGTATATTACGACGGGTTCCCTCAACAAGGGGGCATCACTCCCGGCCTGACGAGATGGCCCGATTATAAGGGATGGCCCCTTCCCTGCGGCGATGTCCCTATTCGTACCTCAGGGCCTCGATGGGGTTGAGGAGGGAGGCCTTCCAGGCCGGGTAATACCCGAAGAAGACGCCCACGAAGGCCGAGAAGCCGAAGGCCAGGGAGATCGAAAAGGGGGAGACCTCCACGGCCCAGCCGAAGCCCCTCGATATAGACAAGGCTCCCGCCACGCCGAGTATTATGCCTGTCGCTCCCCCGAGCAAGGAGAGCATAAGGGCCTCCACGAGGAACTGGAGCCTTATGTCGATGGTCTTGGCCCCCAGGGCCATCCGGATGCCTATCTCACGGGTCCTCTCCGTGACGGAGACCAGCATGATGTTCATGATCCCTATCCCGCCCACGAGGAGGGAGACCCCCGCCACCGCCGTGAGGAGCAGCGTCATAGTCCTCGTAGCGGCCTTGGCGTTCTCGATCATCTGGGCCATGTTGCGGACGGTGAAGTCCTCCTCGCCGCCCTCGCGGATGCGGTGCCTCATCGAAAGGAGCGACGTGACCTGATCCTGGGCGGCTCCCAGCAGTTCCGAACCGCGGGCCTTCACCATGATGGTCGAGACCGAACCCGACCTGGAAGAACTGAAGAGCCTCCTCTGGGCCGTCGTCACCGGCACGAGGACGACGTCGTCCTGGTCCCTGCCCATGGGGTTGGTCCCGATCTCATCGAGGACCCCGACCACTACCATGGGGACGTTCCTGACCCTCACGGTCTTCCCGAGGGGATCCTCCCCGCCGAAGAGGTTGTCCACGATGGTCTTGCCCACGACGCAGACCTTGGCGGCGCTCCTCACGTCCTGGTCGGTGAAGACCGTACCCGATCCCATGGCCCAGTCCTGGACGAAAAGGTAATCGGGCGTAGTTCCCGTGATGTTGGTGGACCAGTTCTGGTTGCCGTAGACGACCTGGGCGCCGCCGCCGTAGACGGGGGCGGCGTAGGCCACGGCCGCGCACTCCTCCGCTATAGCCCTGGCGTCGTCCACGGTGAGGGTATTGACCGAACCGCTCCGCACGCCGCCCGGTGCCTGGACGGCCCCGGGCCTCACCGTCAGCAGGTTGCTCCCCATGCTGGAGAACCGGTCGGAAATCTCCCGGTTAGCGCCCGCCCCGATGGCGAACATCATGATCACCGCCATGACGCCGATGATTATCCCCAGCATCGTCAGGGCCGAGCGCATCTTGTTGACGGCCAGGGCCCTGGAGGAGATCCTCGCTGTTTCCCAAAGGGATATCATGGCCCGCCGGTCCTTTCGTCCTTTAGTACCATCCCGTCCCTGAAGGTGATGGTCCTCTTCCCGAAGGCAGCCATTTCGGCTTCGTGGGTGACCTGGATAATGGTCCTGCCGAGCTTTTCATTCAATTCCGTGAAGAGACCCATGATGTCTCTGCCGGTCCTGCTGTCCAGGTTCCCCGTCGGCTCATCGGCCAGGATGATCGAGGCGTTGTTCACCAGGGCGCGGGCGATGGCCACCCTCTGCTGCTGTCCGCCCGACAGCTGCTGGGGCTGGTGCTGGGCCCTGTCGCCCAGCCCCACCATCTCCAGGGCCTCCATGGCTTTCCCCTCCCTCAGGGAGGGGGGGACGCCGTTGTAGAGCATGGGCAGCTGGACGTTCTCCAGGGCCGTCATGCGAGGCAGCAGGTTGAAACCCTGGAAGACGAAACCGATCTTGTGCTTGCGGATGTCCGCCAGTTCGTCCCTCGACAGGCCGCTGACATCAAAGCCCTCCAGGAAGTAACGGCCCCTGGTCGGCGTGTCGAGGCACCCCAGGATGTTCATCAGCGTCGACTTGCCCGAGCCGGAAGCCCCCATGATGGAAAGGAACTCCCCCTCGGCCACGGAAAAACTGACGTCCCTGAGGGCCTCCACCTGGACATCGCCGAGGTCGTATATCTTCGTGATGCCCTCCAGGTGGACCATCCCGCCTGTCGCCATCAGGGCCTCACCGGGGTCGGCCCCCGAACCCGAAGGCGCTGGGGGCCCTCCCCGCCGTCGTGGCGGACATGTAAGTCACCACCACCATGCCCTCGCTCACGCCCTCGCCGGAGACCTCGGTGTACATGCCGTCGTAGATGCCGGTCTTCACCGGGTGGGGCACCAGTTCCCCCTTTTCAAGGGTCCAGAGGACGGCCCCCTTCGGCCTGGAGCTGCCGCTCTCCCCTGTGGGCTTGAACCTCAGGGCCGAACTGGCCACCTTCAAAATATCTCCTTTTTTTTCGACGATGACCGAAACGTTGGCCGTCATGCCCGGCATCAGGATCTTCCTCTCGTTGTCCACGGAAATGACGACCCTGTAGGTCACCACGTTGTCCGTGGTAGCGGCGGCGAGGCGGACCTCCTTGACGGAGCCGGTGAAGGATTCCTCGGGGAAGGCGTCCACGGTGAATTGGACCGTCTGACCCCGGCGGACCTGGCCGATATCGGCCTCGTCGATATTGGCTTCCACCTGCATCCTCGCCAGGTCCTCGGCGATGGTGAAGAGCGTCGGCGCCGACTGGCTCGCGTTGACCGTCTGGCCCTCATCCACTTCCCTGTCGATTACGACCCCGTCGATGGGCGACACGATGCTGGCGTGCCCAAGGTTGATCTTTTTGTACTCCAGGTCCGCCCTGGCCTGGGAGAGGTACGCCTCGGCGCTCTTAAGCCGCGAGAGGGAGGTCTCGTAAGCCGTCTTGGACTGGTCGAGTTCCATGGCCGCGATATAACCTCTCGAAAAGAGGTCCCGGTTGCGTTCCAAGTTCTTTTTCGCTTCGGCCAGGTTCGCCCGGACCTCCTGGAGCGAAGCGGAGGCGGAGAGCACACTGGCCTCGGACTGCCTGATGTTGGCCTCGAGCAGAGACGGGTCTATCTCCGCGAGGAGCTGCCCCTTGGCCACGACGGAGTTGTAGTCCACGTGGATCTTCTTTATCGTGCCCGAGACCTGGGCCCCGACGTTCACCGTGTTGACGGCGTTCAGCGACCCCGTGGCGGAAACGGTCTTCACGATACCCCCCCGCAGGACGGTGGTGGTCTGGACTTCGGGCAGGCTTGAGGAACGGCCATGGTAGAACAGGAAACCCGCCGCGGCCAGCAATAGTGCCCCCGCAACCAGGAATTCTCTACTTTTCAACCTGACCTTCATCATCGCTCCACTCCCATCGCCTTCTCGAGGGCGGCCCTCGCCGTCATCCCGTCGTAGAGCGCCCCGTACCACGCGGCTTTCGCCTCGGCAAAGTTCTTCGTCGCGTCCGAGACCTCCAGGGGCGACCCGACCCCCGTCCTGTACCTTCCCGCGGCGATCTCCAGGTTCTCCGATGCCATCTTCAACCCCTCGGCGGCGGCAAGCTCGGCCTCGGCCGAATCGGACGCGGCGAGCCAGGCGCTCGTGACATCCTTCAGCACCTGTTGCCGGTAGGACTCGAGCCGGGCTTCGGCGCCCTCGAGGTTGGCCCCGGCCTCCCGGATCTTTTCTCTCCTCAGGCCGCCATCGAAAAGAGGAAAGGACAGGGTCAGCCCAGCTCTCCAGCTGTCCTGCCCCCAGAAATCGGTCGAACCCCACCCGTAGCCCGCCGACAGGTCCAGTTTCGGGGCGTTGTCCAACCCGGCGAGGGCGGCTGACGCTTCCGCCGACGCCAGGTTCACCCTGTAGATCTCCAGGTCGGGCCGGTTCTCTAGGGCGGAGCTCACGGCGGCGTCCAGCGTAGGCAGTTCGGCCGGAGATATCGATCCCGGGTCCTCGGCGACCTCCGCCAGGGAGAAGTCGGGCATCCCGGGGGAACCCATCGCCGCCTTCAGCGAGGTCATCGCTTCCTTGAGGGCGGTCCTGGCCTGCACGAGGGCCAGGTTGGCATTGCTCCTTGAAACCCGGGCGGCCGTCACATCGTACCTGGATACGCGGCCCACCTCGAAAAAGGCCTCGGCCTGCCCCAGCCTCTCGTCGTTCAAGGCCAGGCTCTCTTCCGCGACCTCGAGGTTCTTCATGGTCTTCAGAACCTGGTAATAGGACCTCGTGACCTCGAAAACGATGTCGGAGCGCTTAGCCTCCAGCGCCAGGGCCTTCCCCTCGGCGTCGAGCAGGCTTCTCCTGAGGGAGATGTGAGTTCTCCCCCAGTCGCTCACGACCTGTGATAGGGTTATACCGCTCGACCAGGAACCTTCCGAAGGACCCGGGGAGGACCTCTCGGAAAAACCCGAGGAGAAACTCATCGATGGGTAAAATCCTGCCCTGACTTGGCCCGTCCTGGCTTCCGAAGCGGCCAGGTCAGCCCGTCCGGCCGCCAGGTCCGGGTGACCCGAGAGGGCTCTCTCGATGCACTCACCCAGGCTCATCATAGCCGGCGCGGCTTCCTCCGCCGCGACCGCCGGGACCAAGAGCAGGAGTAACAGAAAAACCAGGGGGAACGCTTTCTTCGTCAGCGCCATGGCTTACCACCTATCTCGCCCTGTTTGCCCACAATTTTAATCTCTCGATGATGAAGACGGGGTAGAGAAATGTAAAGGATGGTTAAGGGGGACCGGGACTCCCGCGTGGCTCTTTCAGGGGTATCACTTTTTTAGACCTTCCGTCGGTTAAGCCCTGCACTCCCGGCGGAACCTGGGAGAAACTGCGACGCTCCTTTTCACTCGACCAGCAGCAGGGCGAAGCGGTCCGGTTCTTCGAGGCGGTCCTTTTTGACCGAAAGGGTGTACCCGTACTTTTTCACGCTGGAGTAAACGTCGATGGCAAAGGCCTCCATAGTGGGCCGCCTTTTATAGGGCAATCGGCAGTCGCTGGGCTCGGCCACGCATTCTTCGCAGAGGTTGCAGTTATCGAAGGAGAGGAGGAAGGCTTTCTCAAAGCCCGAGAGGAATACCCGCCTCTCGGCCTCGATCAACCTCTCCTGGTTCTCGAGGCACCACTGCCGCCTCCCCTCGGGGGGGACTCTGCAGGACAAGTGTATCAGGAGGGCCCGGGAGTATTCCCGCAGGAATTCCCGGCACTCCGGCACCGAGGGGACATGGGGTGGGCAGGAAGCGTTCCTGCCGTAGTCGGGGCACCCGAACATGCACTTGGCCCTCACCCACTGGGATACCACCAGCTCCGAGGGCTGCACCCACTGGTGGTCGTGAAACCCGGCCTCAGCCAGTATCCGGGTGACCCCGGCGGCGGCATCCTCATTCATTGATCCTCGCCCTCCCCATCTTCCGGGGGCCGGTACGAAAATGGCCCCCCTCAAGGCCAACCATTATAGCAAGGAAGAAAGACATGGATGACAAAACCCTGCGTGCAAAGTAGAATTTGCTGGACGGGGACAAAACGAGGGTCGGGAGGTTCGCTTAAGTGTCAAGGCCGAAACGGGGCTTCACCCTGGTAGAGATCCTCCTCACGATACTGATCATAGGCATCCTCGCCGGGAACCTGCTGCTGACCTCGGGCATCTCGAGGGATCGGTCCGCCGCGACGAGGATCGTCTCGGACCTGATGACCCTCAAGAGAACGGCCATGCTGTTCTTCTCCGATAACGACCGCTGGCCCGGCGAAAGCGACTACGACAGGCTCAACGCCTACATGAGCGGCCACATCCAACTCCAGGCCTGGGACGAGGATTCGGGGGTCTACGCCATCAGGAAGCACGAGTCCCGGGGTACGGTCTACGCCGCCGCGAGGGTGGCCGACGAATTCGGCGGTTCGCCCCGCATAAGGGAGTTCCTGGAAAGGGACTCATCAGAGTACGGCCTCCTTAACGGAGATCTGCAGCCCTATCGCGCCGACCCCGTCGTGGCGGTGAGGATAAAGGACATCGCGCCGGGGTCCGACGAAGACGGAGAGGATAATCCCTCCGTGCCGGAAGGCCCCGGCGGCCCTTGACGGGGTTCCAGGTCGGATACCGGCGGCGATACCGTTATTTATGACGGGAAGCAGTACAAGGCTAAATGGTACGTTGACCCCGGGGAGGACCCGCCGGGGTCATCCGGTGCCTGGGAGTTGATCCCTTGAGCATTACCCCTGGGGAGGAACTGGAATGGCTACGGTGATCGCCGTCTGCGCCGGCGAGGACCGGCAGAAACCCAAGAGGGCCCTCGAAGCGGCCTGCTTCGTCGAGGGGATGGGCATCGCCGGCGACGGGCATTTCGGGATGGGGGATCGCCAGGTTAGCCTCCTCCGGTCCGAGGACGTGGCCCTGGCGGAGGCCGAGGCTGGTTTCCCCTTCCCCCCGGGTTCCCTGGCGGAGAACCTCGTGGTCCGAGGGCTGCCGTCGGAACTGGCTCCCGGGTCACTGCTTTGGGTAGGGGCCGAGGTAGTCCTGGAAGTGGTCGAAAAGGGGAAAAGGCCCGGTGAGCCCCACTCCTACGACTACCGAGGGTGGTGCCTCCTGCCGACGGCGGGTTACTTCCTGAAGGTATTGACCGGCGGCGGGGTGAGCCCCGGCGACACCGTGGTCCTGGAGGTAAAGCACCTTAAGGCCTTAAGGGAGGATCCTGCCCCCTCGAAGCCGCGGGCCTCGGGCAGGTCAGGGCGCGCCGGGTGAAGCGGCACGGGTCAGCCCCTCGATGAAAAGCGCCGTCTCCGCAGCGCCGCCCAGCCGGTAGGTCGCCAAGGTCCCCCTGTCAGTTCCCGCTTCGGCGACGATGACACCCGCCCCCCTACCCGCGACGGCCCTGAAACCGTCCTCGTCGGTGATATCGTCCCCCACGTAGAGGGCGAAGGAATTGGCTGGGGTCATCCCGAGGCGGTCCAGGAGCCATAGGACGGCGGAACCCTTGTTCCATTCCATGCCGGGCAGCACTTCCACGGCTTTCTTGTCGGGCCTCGCCCTCAAGCTTCCTACGCCGGCGGCCGCCTCCTCGACGAGAGAGATCAGCGAGCCCACGTCCTCCTTGGCCACGAGCCTGTAATGAACCGTCAAGCAGAACCGTTTCCTCTGGAGGATTGCGCCGGGGAAACCGTCCAGGATCCTTTCAAAGCGTTCACCCGCCTCTTCCAGGGCATGGGCGTACTCCTCCCCCGTCCGGAAGGCGACGCCGCTCCCGGGGGGACCGGTTATCTCGAAACCGTGGCATCCGGAGTAAAAAAGGTCCGGAAGTCCCACTCTCATCCGGATATCCTCCAGGCCTCTCCCCGTCACGACGGCCACGGCGGCGACCCTTGAAAGGGCTTCCAGCCTCGACCTCATGGCCGGGTCAAGGTAAGCCTCGTAGGGGTCCTTCACAATAGGGGTTAGAGTGCCGTCGAAATCGAAGGCTGCAAAAAGCCGCCTTCCCCGGGCGGCTTCCTCGATGAGTCCCATGCTATCCAGCGCCGGCGGGAGCCTGCACGGCAAGGCGCCGGAGGATTCTCCCTTCATGGCGGACGGCCTGCCGGTCTCACCCATTCTGCTTCCCCGTCATCTCCTCGATATCGACCCTGATGATCACTATCCTCGCCAGGGCCTGGGCCGGGAACTCGTACTCCTTCCCCGTGTAGTGCCCCATGATGAGGTTCATCCCGCGGACTTTTTCATCGGGTTCCCTCAGGATTTCGGCCCTCCCCCAGGCGATCACGCTCTTGTAGTACATGGAGAAATCGCAGGCCTCCTGGGCGTACTTCATCTGCAGGTCCGCCTCGAACTCGAGGCAGACATAGGGGTTTTTCCCGATGACGTCAAGTTTTCTCCCCTCCGAGGCGCAGTGCATGTATACCTTGCCCTCGTGGTAACCGAAGTTCATGGGCACCACGTAGGGCCTGTCTCCGTCACACAAACCCATCCTGCATACGGAAGACCCCCTTATGATCTTCTCCATCGTCGCCAGGTCCTTTATCTCCCTTTCCTTCCTTCGCATCTCCTTAACCCCCATTTATCAAGGAAAAGATTTTTCACAGCCCGACGCCTTACAATTTAACACGATCAGACACCCCCTTAAAAGGCTCAATTGAAGAACCCGACAGGGAGTAACAGGTTCCGCTGTCATCCGGGGCCTCGAGGCCTGCACGAGCAAGGGGTCTTAACCCCGGTCCCGAGAGAAGGTGCTGACAGGGATGGCTGAAATGGCTTTCGCGCCGACGCTTGTATCGGCAGTGGACATGATCGCCTTGTCGGCTGCACAAAAGGATGCGGCCCGTTGCGAAACCCAAAGGGCCCCGCGATAAAGGCGGCCAGGCAGGCTCTGGAATATCGAGAGCGAAATGTCCATGATCATCAACCCCATGCACAGTTCGAACCTGAGACATCTTGACCAGCCGGTTGCCCAGGGTCTGTCTGTGGATTATCGGTATTTTGGCGGTACCCTGCCTGTTCCCCTCCCAAGGTATGCTCTTGAGGTCCGGCACAGAATACCCTTGTGCCTTTCATCGTATTCCCCCGGGGACAATAAATACTCCCACTCTTGTCTTGGAAAACTACAATTGCAAGCTCCTGTGCACTATTGATTTTTTTTGCGATGAATATTTATACTGTTAACAGGTGGAACAAAAAGTACTTTCACGAACCTACCAATGGGAGGTGAGCTCTAGTGAGATGTCCAGTAAGAGTAGTATTCATTGCCGTTCTTGTTTCCCTTTTCGCTTTTCCGGCGTTTCCATCCGATGTGCCCGGAAGCAAGGATTACCCTCTTCTGCCCCGGATCACGGGTTACTACATAGGAGACTACCAGGAGGTTGAATTCGGTTCACACGACTTTATCGACCCCGAAGGCGACTATCTGACGGTGGAAGGACGCCGTATCCAGATCGAATACGATATCAACGAAGGGGAGTCACCTCCGGGTGATCTTTTCGTGATAGTGAACTACGAAAGGGCCGCCTCGGGAGAAGGAGGCAGTTTTTACCGTCACAGGGAGGATATGACCTACCTGACGCTCCAACAGGACAGCACAGAGACCTGGGCTGAGGTCATGAGCCAGGGTGACGGCCAGACCTATTGGCTGGTCATCGTCGAAAAGGGAGTGGCTCAACAGCGGATCTCCGCCGATGAAATGGCTCGGACTTTGAAAACCGCAGGAAGGGTATCCCTTTCCATCCATTTTGATACCGGCAAGGCTGTCATCAAGACTGAATCACAGGGGATCATCGACGAGATCTTCCAGATGATGACCGAGGATGGCCGGATGAGGCTCAAGGTGGAAGGTCATACCGATTCAGTCGGGAATGAAGCCGATAACCTCGCGCTTTCGAAGGACCGCGCCATGGCGGTGGTTCAGTCACTTGTAGAAAAGGGTATTGAACCCGAGCGCCTTGAATACGAGGGTTTTGGAGAATCACGCCCGGTAGCCGACAATGAAACGGCATCTGGAAGGGCTAAAAACCGCAGGGTCGACCTGGTCCTGCTTTAAGGCCCAACGCCATGATCAACAGGGCAGTTGAACGTATCGCCCTTACGCTCCTGCTCGCTTGCGCTGTACTTGTCGGCATTCATTCGGGTGCGCAAGGAGCGCTTCCCGACAGTATTCCCGTGTCGATCCACCTGGAAGCGTCCTGGAACACCGATGAAGGGGATTCCCAACTCTTCGAGACGGGGTCGTGCAGCATAAATGTCTCGGGACAGATGGTCAGGAGCGCAGGCGACAGCATCTTTTTCTCCCATTACATCCCTTCGGGCGTCACGGCTTCCTACCGTTACGATGAATCTATCATAGCCCGCCCATCCGACGAAGAGAGCGAATGCCGAGGGGAGATAGGCAGGGTCTTTGCTTCCGGTTCCATCGATGTCGGTTTTGAGCCGGGAACCGACAAGGCATCTCTCTTCTTGCAGTCCTTCACCGGCCCGCTTGGGGTCGGCGCATTTCTCCAAGCTACGGCAGACCCGGTTATCCTCGACCCCGAAGGCCTTATCGAGAGAATGGCGAATGATCCCGACAGGACTGTCTACTCCTTCTTCCTTATGGTCCCGGTTACAGCATCGGTGGAAGAGGTGAGCGGGTGCGAAACCCTGTTCACAAAGACCCTTGATCTGGCCCTTGCTGCAAACGCTGTTTCGGAAATGGGCATTACCGGGTTGACCGGCAGTTATTCCTGGGATGCTGAGGATCCGCCGAAAAGCGGGGCATCTCTTTTCGCGGTCGGGGAAAAGATCCATTACGGCCCGGAACCAGGTACGAAAAAACACGGCAGCGTGACTTTCTCATGGACCTTCGGGGAAATTGAACCAGTGGTAGCCCTTTACTGGGTAAAGGAGACCGAAAGGGTCGAATTCACCGGTGAAGAGATCGAGGTAATGGCAGGAAGGAAGGTAAGGCTCGAGGCGGAAGTATACCCCCAGGCCGATGAAGCCTCAGCAGGGCAGTGGGAGCTCCCGCCCTCTTTTATCGCGGGCCTCGAGGGGTATGACCGCGGGAACTTCGCCACGGGTAAGGCTATCCCACTGGCCGGAGAAGAAAAACAAAAGAGGCGGATCGAATTCTACTGCCTGGACGGGGCTTTCCAGGGCAAAGACCAAAAGATAGCTTATGCTGCGACGATAAAGGGGGAAAAGGTCGAAGGGAAAGGGACGGTGAAAGTATTTTCCCCTGAAGCGGACATCGACGTCATCCCGGAAAAGAGGGTTTCCATAGGTGGCGTTTCCCCGGGGAAAGGATGCTCGGCATACCTCGGAAGGATAGCCCCGCCCTTGTCCATCCCGGGGATAGAGATCAAGGGCAAGGCAAGATTCCCGGCCGGTTTCGAAAAGGAAGAGGCGGAACACTCCATCTGCTACGTCCAGTTGCTCAGGGAGAACATCCTCGAAAGGAAAGGCGGGTTCGGGCAACAGGGAGGGGACTACTTCCAGCTTGTATCGGAGAATTTCTCTCTTGACACAAGGTTCCCCTACGGCGGGCTCGAAGGGAAAGAAAGCCTTGAAATGAACGACGTTCCCAGCGACGAGATCGGCCCACTGACCCAGAATATCCATCATTTCCAGGATTTCCGCACTACCCTTCTTATAAGGCCCGGGCCCGACGGGAAGGCCATCTGGCTGCCGATCGAGACCATCCCCTGGTCGTGGCGGTTTTCCCTTGAGAGGGTGAAGGACAATCCAGGGTGGGACGAGACCTGTCTGCCCGGGAACTTCAGGATAACCAATACCCGTTTCGTCATTCCAGGAAAAAGAGAAAAGTTCAGCGGAAAGCTGGAGGACGTCCCTTCATGGGACAAGGTCCTGGATGGCTCCGAAAAGGCCATGCATCATAATGACGACAACCGGTGGCTGGACGATGTCAATACCTTCAGGAAAATAAAATAGAACAGGCGCTGAAAGCTGTCGGGATCAAAACTATCCATTATTAGCAACCCCATGTACAGGTCGAACCTGTCTTTCGGGGAGTTAAGGGTAGTGCTTATTAGTTTGTGTAAACCTTCATTGTTGGGGAGAATTGATATCTCTCAAGACGATGGAGGTTTGTGTTATGGCGAAGAGAGGGAAGAAGGACAACAGCAAGCTGCGAGAAATG
>Ga0209407_1000430_pt1 | contig 54524 bp, 34 predicted proteins | sample AD_JPNHG3_MetaG_FD_184410 | JGI IMG/M metagenome (GOLD analysis project Ga0209407, IMG submission 184410) | Active sludge microbial communities of municipal wastewater-treating anaerobic digesters from Japan - AD_JPNHG3_MetaG (SPAdes) (version 2) | ecosystem: Engineered > Bioreactor > Anaerobic...
CAATTGTTGCCATCAGATGATAATGCCGTGCAGTTCCCAGTCCGAGCCTTTCAGCCAGTTTTAGAGAATTCTCAGCAAAGCGGGATGCAGTAATCAAATCGCCCTGGTCAGAGTATACTGAAGCAAGTGTCAGATAGGCTTCCATTTCCCCACTCGTCTCTCCTGCCTGCCTGAATATAGTGAGAGCTCTGTCGGTATATTTTAATGAAGTCTCCGTCTTCCCCATCACCGCATATAATTGACCCAGAGCCAGATAGTTGTCAGCTATTGTAAGTCTGTTCTCATTTTTCAGGCTCTGGTTCACCCCTTCACTTAATTCAAGAGCTCTTTCAAGCGATGATATACCGTTATAAAATTGTCCCATGTAGATATAGATCTTACCCCTGTGCCTGTAATCTTCAATACGGCCGAGAAGGTAACCTGCTGCAGAATCGAGTTTCATTGCCCTCTCCACATATTCCAGCGCATCTGAGTATTTGCCTGTCATTTCATAACAGTTCGCCACTTTGCGGCACACCGAGGCTTCCATCTGAAGGTTGCGGTATATCCCCAGCTTCTGGCTCGCTTCGAGCATCTTTTCATAATGAACAACTGCTTCATCATACCTGTGCCTGTTGAAAAGGTCATCACCTGTATTCTGTTCACGTGTCACAAGTATTGAAGGAGTAAGACATGAAAACAGCAGAATGCAGAAAATGAAAAGTAAAGTGAATAAGAGCGTCGCCCTTTTTCGAAACATTATAATGAAAAATTCAGAAAACATACTGTACCATTACAATGTAAAGCGGATCGGCTGCTGTATTTTTACCTTTTATGGGTATTGTCACCGATTCGCCAAGTCTGAACCGCCTTACCTGAAAAACAAGTCCCGGCCTGTACGAAGCCGACCATGTTAGAGGCAAAAGTGCTGAATAGTGTCCGTTCACAGTTCCCTTATCCTTGTGCTGATACGTAAGCTCATTCGAAAAAACTATCCATTCATTAAGATGGAGATTGGCTCCCAGCGACAGGTCGAGCACTTCACCGGGCTGAAATTCTATTTCACGTATATCAGTAATTTCAAACTTTTTTCTTCCTGTAAAACTATAAGTATAGTTCAACCCAAAGGTAAATGAATAGGGATAAAAGATGGTTCGAGCAAACAAACCGCCTCCAAGTGCATATGTTCCGCTTCCTACAGGCAGATCATATTGCTCGGCACTGCGAATGTCAGTAGGATTCTTTTCGCCTGTAGGGATTGCAAGGTTGATATTTCCTGTAACAGATACCCTGTAACTTGTTTCAGGAAAAATCTGATATCTGATTTTCACATAAGTATCACCTATTCCGGTTCCTTTTTGTCGTGTTACAACTGTTTTTGCCGTGTTTGTAGCTGCAATAAATTCTGTCTTCTGGCTTTCCTGCCTTGAATTCATATATTCAGTCGAAAGCTCTACTTCCATCCTGTCGGAGATACCATACTGAAAAGTCAGATTATATACCGATTTTGTACCCCATATATTGGAAGGATAATACTCTTTTATACCATCATCAGTAAAATACTTGTCGGCAACCCGGTAATTGGTAAGCATGCCTGATCTGATAAATCCCTTTTTAAGTGTTACAGGTTCTGTTACTATTGTTTGTTGTTTTATCTCTGCCGGGGTAAGCTGTTTTTCAACCTGGCCTGAGCAGATAAACGGAGCAAAAAACACTGCAGAAGCTGATAGGTATTTCAGTATGTGAGTATATTTTACCATTTATCTAAAGAATGGAAAATTACTGAACCGTATGGTCGTAAATAAATAAAAAGGAGCATCGCTGTTTTTTCCTGCAACAGGGAACCCAGCATTCTGACATACTGTAAGAGACGGTGAAATCTGGAGTTCAAAGCACGGTTCTATCATTATAAGTTCTGTTTCTCTGTTTTTATATTTATTCCCCCAGTATTCGGTCCAGCCCCCTGTTGTTTTCTCTCTGCTCACATTCACGAAAATGTCGAACCACCCGGTTGCCTGGTAATGAACAGCAAGGTCGGCGAACCATGCATCACTGAGCAGATATTTATAGGACTGGTCATAATATATAAATGTCTTCTCCACCAGGTTCTCCTCCCATCTTATACTTGTACCTTCCCTTGCTGGTGTGCGGAAAGTGAGGCCTGCCTGCAATGAAAGCTTCCTGAAAGTAAATTTCACCTGTGAAGCCAGCAGGTAAACCGGTACACCGAATCCGTTTGTATAATTGTACTTGTAATTTACCGTATATGAGTCTGCCGCTGTAATGTTTGTGATTCTGTGTTCAGGCTTCTCCTGTTTATATTCTGCCGATGGAACATATATTCCGCCTTTTGCACTCAGGTCGAACCATTTGTATTTTATTGGCAGTCTGACTGTTGTATTAAAAAATATATCGCTGAAGCCTTTTATCTCTTTCAACTGGTTTACTGTCACTCTTTCGGCTGAGGTAAGTGATACTGAAGTATAGGTCACAGACTCTGAACGCACTCCATGTCTTATATAGCTTGTTTCTGCCCCCAGCTCAACAAAGTCGAGCAATCCGTATCTTATATCGGCAAAATAATAATGGTAAACCGAACCTGTACCGCTGGTGCGAAGCTGGACAGGATTGCCATCATTATCGAATTTTCTGCCTTTTACAGCAAATTTATAACCTGCATCAGCTTTCAACTGACCCCTGTAAAGTGTAAGAGGTCTCATATTGTAAGGCATGGTTAGAAGTGTATATTTGTCCCTTTCCTGTCTGGGAAATTGGCCGTAAGTCTCAGGTGCTGCTGCGAAAACCAGCAGTATCACTGCCACTAATATATTTATGGTTCTGTTCATTTAAACAATGCCTTATTCAATCGGTAACACATATTTAACAAGTCCTTTACTCTTGAGGCCTATCCAGAGGTTACCAAATTTATCTTCTCCGATGCAGGTGACGCTATTTTCAGGAAAGCCATTATACTCTCTGAAAGAGCGAGGCACTACACCATCGTACTTAATTAATCCGTTCCTTGATGTTGCAAACCAGATATGACCACGGCGGTCCTCAAAAATATCCCTTATCCTGACACTGTCACTTCCGGTCATTAAATTAACTTTATGCAATGTGCCACCGGCATCGTACCATACAACATTCTTTCCTGCTTCAGTACCAACCCAGAGTCGTTGCCTGCTGTCAAACTTAAGCGATGTTATGAGGTCATCGGGCAACCCATCGGTTTTCTTAATGTATGAATATACGTTGTTCTGCCATTTTACAAGCCCGTTTTCTGTACCAATATAGATTGCTCCGGAAGTTCCTTCTTCAATTGCTCTTACTCTCTCGTATCCGGCAATAATATTATTGGTGTATCCCGTTCCGGTATTTACATAAAATCCCTTATCTCTTGTTCCAATCCAGATCCAGCCGTTTTTTGCCACCTTTACTGCTGTTACATCCATGGTGTTAACAGGATCCACATAAGAAGTCCATACACCCTCAGCAGAAAGAACAGAAACCCCATCGAGAGTACCAAATATTAAGTTGCCATCAGCAGAAACAGTAAGGCAGTTTACGATATCATTAATCAAAGGGGATGTGGTTGAGCGGTATACATGCCATGACTGGTAATCGTATTTTGCTATTCCGTACCCCGGGAAAGAGACCCAGAGGTTGCCCTTTCTATCGAGACTGATGTCTCCTGCACTGTTTGACGGAAGGCCGTCTTTTATGGTGTAAAGAGTCCATGTACCTGCTGTGTCGGGATCAAAAAGCTCGTAATCGTTTCTTTCGCATGAGGAAAATATCAGCAGAAACAGCAGTAAAGTATATATTATTAAGCTGAATCCCTTGGACATAATAACAGCCCGATTTTATATATCAAACGTAAAATCTGCTTAATTCTATATACAAAAATCAGACCTTTTTAAATATATAAAGCAGAAAATGAACCTGTACATTCATTATAATGATTCAAAGGCTTCTCTTAATATCATGATTATTCTTTTTCCGGTAGCTGTTCCATATATAAAAAACCGGAATACCAAGTATAACAATTCCCAGACCGGGGAAGGTATAGCCCGGCTTGAAAATCAAAAGGATAATCATGATTACCACGGTTGTAAGAATATAGAGTGCTGGAACAACCGGATATCCGAATGCTTTGTAAGGTCTGGGGATGTCGGGCCTTTTCTTTCGGAGTATGAATATTGAAAGGATTGTAAGGGCAAAGAAAAGTAGCACAGCAAAGATGACATAATCGAGAAGCTGGCTGTAAGTACCCGAAAGGCAAAGAAGTATTGACCAGAGGCCCTGAACGGCAATTGCAAAACCTGGTACACCCCTGCTGTTGAGTTCTCCCACCCTTTTGAAAAAAAGGCCGTCGCGTGCCATCGCATAATAAACCCTTGCGCCTGAAATTACCAGTCCGTTATTACAACCGAATGTACTTATCATAATAAAGACAGCCATAATAATAGCTGCATAATCACCTACCACAACGCTCATAGCCGATGTGGCCACACGATCGTCTGTCGCAAACTGTATCCCTCTTTCCAGTACCGTCATACCCTCAGGTGTTCCACGCACAGGTAAAAATTTTATATAGACTAAATTTGCCAGAATATATAGCACAGAGACTATAAGAGTCCCGAACAACAGGCTCAGTGGCACCACTTTACGTGGATTTATCACCTCACCCGAGATAAATGTTATATTATACCATGCATCGGATGCAAAAAGTGACCCTACCAGAGCCATGCCGACTGCCGCTACCAGCATTAAGCCAGATATTGGCACATTCCCATTGTCAGGTCCCGTTCTTGATGCATCCCAGAAAATTTCCCTGTTGATGTTCCAGGCTTCTGCCCCTCTTGAAATAAGAATTCCGAGAATTATAAACCCCAGAAGAACTATAACTTTTGTTGACGAAAAAATATTCTGAACTGTTTTGCCTGTGACGATACCCCTTGTATTCATCCAGGTTAAAAACAGTATCGAAGCCATTGCCACAATCTGGGTGGTGTTCACTTTCAGCGGGCCAATGTTGAATAGAATGTTTTTTTCGGAAATCCAGGGAATCAGCACACCTGAAAATTTGGCGAAACCAACAGCCACGGCTGCAATTGAACCACATTGTATCACAAGAAATGTTGTCCATCCGAAAAGAAATCCCACAAGGGGATGGTATGCTTCTTTCAGAAAAACGTATTGCCCTCCTACATTTGGCATCATTGCAGCAAGTTCACCATAACTGATTGCTCCAATAATTGTTATGATTCCTGTAATAAGCCACACCATCAGCAGCCAGCCAGGCGAACCCACATTACGGGCGATATCGGCACTTACAATAAAAATTCCGGATCCTATCATCGACCCGGAAACAAACATAACTCCGTCAAAAAGATTTACGCGTTTTCTGAAACTTGTCTCTTCCTGAATCATAAATAACTATTATGAATGAGCAAAAATAAACAAACAATTGAAATAACTTTAATTACTACTTTTTCAAGATTATCTAAATACTTAGTTGAAAATCTGAAACTTTTCAGGCGCTGTTGTTGCCGGAGATCTGGTCAAGGTAAAGGTCACGCAATTCTTTTATTTTCAATAGTTTTTCTCCTCTTTTGTTTTCGATATATACACCACCGTAGTAATAGCATGCAAGTCCCCCTGAAGCTACTGCCCACGAAATAACATCCATGAAATCGAATCTGAATGTTTCTTCTTTTTTAATCTGCCATGCCATAGCAGCAATTGCTCCCCCGACAAAATTGTCGCCACACCCGGTTGTATCGCCCCTCAGCCATGGTTTTTTTACTATGTCATCCTTAACTTTTTCTGAAACAGGCAGTTTCAGTAATCCCGTTTCGGAAAATATACCACCACTTGAATATGCATAGAAATCATTGGCTCCATCAGTGATAATAAAGGCTGTCGATTTGCTGTCAATAAAATAGCTTGCAGCATCATCAAGATTATATTTACCGCTTATCCTTAACGCTTCGTCTCTGCCCATTATTAGAAGGTCTATAAGCTTCAGGCTTTCAGGTGTGTTTCCGAGTGGCCATGGTTTGCCCGGATTCTCCTTTTCATTACGGAAATCAAAAACTGTATTTACTACAGTTATGCAGTTGTTCCTCTTTGACTTTTCAAGCAATACAGTAAGGTTATCGTGGATCTGAGGAACAAGGGCGGTTCCGCCAAAAAAGACAATATCAGAAGAATAAAAATTGGCTTCAAGATATTCAGGTTTATAATCCCATGCTGCACCAATGTTATTGACGAAGGTCCTTTCACCAAGTCCTCTGTTATAGGAGGGATCAGAAAAAACATCGGTAAAAGGTGCTGGCTTGTCGCTTACAATTATAAAATTTGTGGTATCCAATGGTGTTTGCTTAAGAAGATCATAAATAAGCATGGCAGTATTGTCGCTACCGGTGCCACCATAAAATTTTACCTCGTAGCATGGCTCGGTAAGAAGCTGTGCTGCATGTATCAATGGGACTATGCCGTTGCCTCCTATGTTAGATGTTTCAGGTTCCTGATCTTCTGTAATCTCTGCAATTATATCAGCATAACGGGCTGAGGCAAATTTTTCGAGCTCTTCTGTAAACACAAGCTTGCCAGGACTTAACCCGCCGTCGCCAGGATTCACTGAACAATATTTCTTAAACTGCGGCGATTCAAAATTTATGTCGGTATAAAGGAAATCAGCAAGGGCACAACCTGTACCAGAAATGATAATCTTATCCATTTCCGTTTTCCTCCGCATATTTCAGTGAGATTCAGAATTTATGACAGAGATTTTCTATCTTTAATCCTGAAGCATGACATCAAAAGTAAAAAAATCTTTTTTTAACACTTAATTTTAATATATATGTTAAGAAAGCCGGCCCTGATATTAATCTTATTAATAACTACAGCATGCTCATGTAAAAAAAACATAGAATATCTGGTTCAGGTATTTGTCTCTTCAACCGGCGGCGAAAGGCTTACACAAAAGAGTGATCTGAAATTTTCAAAAGCTACCATAAATATTTCTCCTGATATCACGGTTAATGAGGAAATTAAATTTCAGAAAATAGATGGTTTTGGGGCATCATTCAATGAAGCCGGGATGATCTGTCTTAATTCACTGCAACCTTCATCAGCTGATTCCGTTATGAAGAACCTCTTCGATCCAGATTGCGGAGCAGGTTTCAGCCTGATGAAAGCACCCCTCGCAGCCTGCGATTTTTCCTCAGCCGGACCCTGGTATTCATTCAATGATGTTCCGGATGATACATTGATGCAGAATTTTTCGATAAACAGGGATTTGCAGCCAGATGGTATAATCCCCTATATTAAAATGGCTATGAAATATGGGAATTTCAAAATTCACTCAACTATGGATTTCCCACCCGACTGGATGCTTTTCAGCCTTAAAAACGGGGAAAAACATGTGAAACCCGAATATTACAGGGCCCTCGCCAGATATTTTGTAAAGTATATCAAAGCTTATGAATCACAAGGCATTTCAATAGATTTTCTCAGCCCATTCAATGAGCCTGATAATAGCTGGTATACTAATGTGTCCTATGAAGAAATCAGCAAAATGATAAAATATCATATCGCTCCCCTATTTAAGGAATCAGAAATAAAGACAAAAATTCAATTCGGCGAAACCTGTAACCGTACTGATGGCCTGAAAAAACTTATTCCATTTCTTGAAGATAAAGATTTAATAAAAATTATCAGTACCATAAACGTACATGGGTATGACTGGAACAATTTTATGGCTATCAATTCCCTTCACTGCAAGTTTCCTGAAGTACCTGTCTGGATGACGGAAGTATGCTATGCAATTGAGAGTAATATACCTCCAGGCGGTCCGCAAAGCGTTCCCGTTTACGATTTTAATGATATTTTCTTCTGGGCAGATATGATTATGAATGATCTTAAGAGCGGAGTTTCAGCATGGATTTACTGGAACATGATACTTGATGAAAAGGGAGGACCGTGGCTCATAGCCCCGGAACACGGAAATCCTGATAATAACAACCAGCACCCTGTGGTAATCATTAACAGGAAAAGCGGTGAAATAACCTACACAGGACTATTTTACGGGCTGGCTCATTTCAGCAGGTTTGTTCGACCGGGATCATTCAGAATTGAATCTTCGGGTGAACAGGAAAATCTTAATTTTTGCGCTTTTCAGAACACAAATGGTAAAATTGTCCTTAATGTACTTAACAGGGGAAGTGAAAGGAAAGTGAGAATAAAATGGAAAAATTTAATGATTGAAAATAATCTCCCGGCATTTTCTCTCACAACCTTCATCTGGAAAAACCGTTAATCAAATTTTCCCCTCGCCACCCAACAGAAAAATTCTGAGTTAAATAAGTTTAATATTTGTTAATTCTTGTATAACATACCATTCTCAAACTGTATCTTTATTCTTTAATGTAAAATAATACATTCAACAAGTAAAATACCAGGAAATCGATGTGAAATAAAATCAAAAACAATGATAGAAAATAATCATGTATTCTTTCTTGTGGCTATAAATCTATTATTAATCAGAAATTTATAAAATTAATTAAACATGAAAAGACTTATTTTGATACTTCCGGTTTTAATTCTTTGTGCAAGCTTAAATGCCCAGAAGTTTACCGGACTGGCTAAAACCCCTCCTATGGGATGGAACAGCTGGAACAAATTTCACTGTGATGTCAGTGAGGAGCTTATTATGAAGATGGCAGATGCCATGGTTGCCAGCGGCATGAAAGATGCAGGTTATGAATATATCATAATCGACGATTGCTGGCAGGTTTCGCGTGATGAAAACGGTGAGATAGTTGTTGATCCCCAAAGATTTCCTCATGGTATGAAGTATCTTGCCGACTACATTCATTCAAAAGGGCTAAAATTTGGAATCTATTCATCGGCGGGAACGGTAACATGCCAGAGGCGTCCAGGGTCAAGGGGTTATGAGTTTCAGGATGCCCGAACCTATGCACGTTGGGGTGTTGATTATCTAAAATATGACTGGTGCGGTAGTAGTACCCAGAATGCCCGTGCATCATATACACTTATGAGGGACGCGCTTTACAAAGCAGGGCGTCCAATAGTTTTCAGTATTTGCGAATGGGGTTCCAATAATCCCTGGGAATGGGGAGCTGAAGTGGGTCATCTGTGGAGAACCACCGGTGACATCAGTGACAACTGGAACAGCATGATAAGTATTTTCGAGAGGCAGAAAGACCTCGCCCGTTATGCCGGACCCGATGGATGGAACGACCCCGACATGCTTGAGGTGGGAAACGGCGGAATGACTAATGAGGAATATAAAACACATTTCTCACTTTGGTGTATGCTGGCAGCCCCTCTCATTGCAGGAAATGATCTTTCAACCATGACGCCTGAAACAAAAGCCATACTCATGAATAAGGAAATGATTGCCGTAAATCAGGATACACTTGGCTTTCAGGCTACATGTTACCGCGACGACTACGGCTATCAGATCTGGGTTAAACCTCTGGCAAACAATGAAAAGGCTGTGTGCCTTCTAAACAGGAGTGATGAAAAAAAGATTGTTCTGGTCAATTTTGAGGAACTCGCCCGTATCAGAACCATGACCCGCAGGTTCAGGCCGCCCACAGCCTCTCCAACATCCGGAGGATTTCCCGGGGCAGGAGCAGTAACACCCGGAGCGGCTGCAGGCGGAGCGCAGAGAACGGGTGCACCTTCACAACCAGCAACAGCTGCACAGGCAGCACCACCTGCAGGATTCGGTGGACAGAGACCACCACAGTTAACTCTCGCAGACTACCGCATAAGGGACCTATGGGAACATAAGGACCTGACACTCAAAGAAACATCAGTATATATCGAACTTCCACCTCATTCGGTGAAAGTGTACAGGTTTGTAAGAAAATAGACTCAAGCCAAATAAGGCTCTTTTAATCAGTTATCCATTGCAACCTCTTTGCCGGTAAGCCTAATTCTGCCGGTCAACACCTGCGTAAACTGCGGGTCGAGGTAGCCTTTGAATCCGGGCTGTTTACCACCTACAGCTATGGTGAAATAGCCGGGTTCAATTACCCTTTTGTTTTTATTATTTATAATTGAAAACTGCCTCGGTTCAAGAGTAAACTCAACCACCTTACTTTCTCCTGGCTGAAGGGTAATCCTTTTGAAGCCTTCCAGCTGCCTTACTGGACGTGGTGTCGAAGCCTTTTCGTCGGTGAGGTAAAGCTGCACAACCTCATCACCTGTCATTTTGCCTGTGTTTTTTACTGTAACTTTTACCTTAACAGGTTCACCGGCTTTAGCGCTCTCAGGCAAAACAAGGTCACTGTATGCGAATGTTGTATAGCTGAGGCCGTATCCAAATGGGTAAAGTGGTTCTCCTGTAAAATACCGGTATGTTCTTCCCTTCATGTTGTAGTCTTCAAATGGAGGAAGCTGGTTTACCGACTTATAATATGTAACAGGAAGTCTACCTGCAGGATTATAGTCGCCGAAAAGTACGTCGGCCACAGCATTTCCTCCCTGCTGGCCGCCATATCCTGCCTGAAGTATTGCGGCTGCTTTCTCCTGTTCCCTGTTCACCGATACAGGTCCGCCACATGTAAGAACAACAATTACAGGTTTCCCTGTAGCTGCAACAGCTTCAAAAAGCCTTTCCTGCGTTGAAGGAAGATCCAGAGAGGTCCGGTCACCACCCTTGAAACCTTCAATCTCAATTCTCATCTCCTCACCCTCAAGTCTCTGTGAGAGACCCAGAACAAGAATCGTAACATCAGCTTCACGTGCAGCAGCTACTGCTCTTTCAAGCATATTCCTGCGCGGCGGAGCCCATAGAAGCTTCATGTCAGCATCTCCGCTGTAATTCTTGTAAACAACTTCTACCCTGTATTTCTTGCCTGCTTCAAGATCTACTGAATACTCCTGATGAAATGCATGATGTTCATTCCTGAAGGTTATAATCCTTTTGCCTTCAAAATATATTTCATAATACGATGATCCCCAGCTCCCAAGAGCATAGGTTCCCGATTCAGGGGGCACAAGGTATGTGGTCCATTTTACTGCAAAATCATCGTCGGGAAGGTCAGCTCTGGGAGAGAGATGTTCCCAGTAAAAATTTATATTGTCATCAACCCTTGTGAATGCCGGCTCACCCTTCATATCCCTGTTGTTATAATATTCCCCCAGAACACCCTGCTTTCCATCGGGTGTCTGAAGATACCTCGAAGGAATAACGGTAAGGTTATGAATGCCTTCAGCAAGGTCACACCCTTCTTCGTAAATAACCCTGGTTGCCGGTTCAACCTTATTCTTAATTCCTTTCAATACTGTAACAGGATCCTTCGGAATACCATTATAATTACCTATGAGTGATTCGAAATTATCAGCATTTGGTCCAATAACAGCTATCGTTTTCAGATTTTTGTCAAGAGGCAGAATATTATTGCTGTTTTTCAGCAGTACAATCGATTTCTGCGCTGCAATCCTTGCAAGAGTGTTGTTATAGTCGGAGCAGTTTACGAAAAAAGGTATCTGTGCATAAGGCACCATATAGTCAGGGTCGAACATTCCGAGTTTAAATCTTGCCGTAAAGATTCTTTTAACAGCCACATCTATCTCACTTTCAGTTATCAGCCCTCTTTTATGTGCCTCCAGAAGGTTATTATAGTCATTTCCGCATTCAATATCGGTACCTGCTTTTACTGCCTGTGCAGCTGCCTCAGCAGCATCTTTTGCATAGCCCTGAAATCTGTAGAAATTGGATATAGCACCGCAATCTGACACTACATATCCTTTAAATCCCCATTCATTTCGAAGAATGTTGAACAGAACAGGATTTGCGCAGCACGGATGGTCTCTGAACATATTGTATGCTCCCATTACCGAATAAGCACCTCCCTCAACTATGAGGGTGCGGAATGCGGGCAGGTAAGTTTCGCGTAAATCGATTTCACTCACTTTTGCATTGAATGAGTGGCGCAAAGGCTCAGGGCCTGAGTGAACAGCATAATGTTTTGCAGTAGCAACTGTCTTCAGGTATTTCGGGTCATCACCCTGCATGCCTCTGACAAACTGCAAACCAAGCCTACCGGTAAGATAAGGGTCCTCACCATATGTTTCATGTCCTCTTCCCCATCGCGGATCGCGGTAAATATTTATATTAGGCGACCAGAAAGTTAGCCCCTGGTATATACCTCTCTTGCCACGCCGCTGAAATTCATGATACTTGGCACGGGCTTCATCCGAAATGGCAGTTGCAACATTGTATATCAAACCTTCATCCCACGAATTGGCAATAGTTATCGACTGTGGAAATACAGTAGCATATCCTGCCCTTGCAACACCATGCAGAGCTTCATTCCACCAGTTGTATGCAGGAACACCAAGACGCGGTATAGAACTGGCAGTATGTACAAGCTGGCTTACCTTTTCTTGAAGCGTCATCCTCGAAACAAGGTCGTTTACACGTTCTTCAATACTCAGCGAAGGATTCCGGAAAGGAAAATCTGTCCTCTCCTGCTGCCCGTTCAATACATTTGCAAAGAACGGAAACAGAAACACCAGGCATGTAAATAAAATCTTTTTCATAAGTCAAAAATTGAATTAGAAATAAAAATAATGAAAAAATATTTCTTTTTCTTTTCATTACTTATGGACCTGCCGTCACCAGCAGATTCCAGTTTGTTTTTAGCCTCTCGCTGAACACCTCATCCCATATCTGCTTATATTTTTCATCGTTATAAATCACGGAAGCAGTGCGTATAATAAGCCCCAGGTTGTTTTCAGTCTGTTCCCATTCACCTATTTCATCCCATGGCCACTTTTCTTCCATTCCAATAAATGGGATTAGAAAATCCAGTGCAGTTCGTATTGAAGCATCCTTGCTGTTTTTATAGGAGAAAATGTCTACTCCCGCTTTCATTCCTATAGTTCCGGCATCAAAGAAATTTTTAAGATTAGAAACGGAATATCCGAAAGCTTTTGTCCGTATTAATTCTTCAGGCTGCCTTCCATCGGCTTCAATCATAGGCTCAATGCGTCGTCGGGGAATTTCGGATATTTTTTTCACCACATATTCATCATTACCCAGAAACCTTGCTATACTGCTGACTATAATATCATATGACACAGCATGGTTATTACGGGTATTATCTTCATCATGACCATTGGTGCTTGTTGTAAGCCACACAAACAAATCGGAAAACCATTTTTTTATTTCCTCAAAATCATTATCGTTCAACTCACCCGAAAGCTTTAAAAGAGAAATTGCATCAACAAGTGAATATACCCCTCTGAAATCTATAATTCCAATTCCTCTTCCTGTAGTGATCCCTGGAATTCCCTGTGCAAACTGAAGGTTTGGATTCATTCTGGTTTCAGGCTCAAGAAACCATACTTTCAGTAGATAAACTGCTCTTCTGGCATATTTCCTGTCTCCAGTGAAAAACCAGGCAAGTGAAAGGTTTCGGGTTGCATCAAACATGTTACCGAGTTGCCGTCGATCGACTCCACTCTGAGGATTTCTGACTCCATCCCGCCTTATGTAGGGGAGCCCGTCTGGCTTTGTGGTGTCAGGCCACCAGTATGGACCATAACTCATATAATCGTGTTTGGTGCCCCCCGGGGGTACCACATCCTTAAAAGTAACAGACCACGGACCCCGAGTCATTTCCCTTTCAGCATCAGCAACAAGCTTTCTGTATGCCATATATAACGCAGACGAACTATCCTTAACCTCTTTTCTCACCTGCTTCATATAGTCATAATCCCATCCACAGAATCGTATAGCTTCTCCTGACTCCCTGCAGGATGTTGAAACCAATATTATAGCCAGAAAATTAAAAGCCAGTAGTTTTTTCATTTTTCCCGTTTTAAAAATTCCTGAAATATGCAAAAAAATTAAAAAAATGTATTATCTGTCGCATGAGCATATAACAGGTGGTACTAAAGACTGTCCAAGATTCATCGTCATAATCCTGTTTTTTCTTGCTTCAAAGCATCCGGAACAGGATGAAAAAATATTCAGATCCCACGTATCGGCAAAGACTCTGCCTGCGCCCAGTTTAATACCATATTCAAGTACTTTCTCGAGTGATTTCACCGAAGGCGGTTGGAAATATCCTTCTTCAGCCAGCAGGTCCATTATTCCGTTTCCACCCCTCACCGGTATCACTGTACAGCATTCAACACCACTTCTGAAAGCAAATTCAAGGGATTTCTCTGCCCAGTAAACGCCCTCTTCTTCGGTCATAAAAGGAGGACGGAGCAGTATGAATGCCCTTGTTCTTATTCCATGTCCGGAAAGAAATTTTACTGCTTTGCTGAAATCACTTAGTGACATTTTTTTATTGAGCGCCCTGAGAACTGGTTCACATACAGTTTCCAGTCCAATTGCCACCTCGAGTCCGGGTTTTAATAAATCGCTGAAATACAAACTGCTATTTCCAATGAATTGCGGATGACTTTCAACAATCACGCTATCAAGATTTTCTACAAGAGATGCAATTGCCGGATAATCTCCGGGAGGAATTGCCTGTGGGTCAAAGAAACTGCCGCTGTTATAAAGTTTAAGTTGTCGTATACCGGGCATTTGCTCCAGAGCCAATTTTACCTGAAAAGGTATTGCACCTTCCGGGACACTTTCCGTGAGAGTGTTTTTCCAGAGGTCGCACATCAGGCATTTATAAGGACATTCCCTGTTGGTAAGCAAAACAACACCCGTGAGAACAGTTTCCCCTGAAAAAGCCCTTTCGGTTTCAGTAAACCATCCGTAAGGTTTATACGGATCAACCCTGTTTCTTTCTCCCCGCAAGGAAATTATCCTTCTTAAAGGAATATTTCTCTCCGGAATATTCATTCATAAAACGAATAGAAAGCCTTGCGGTACTCAATCTCCCTTGCAGGAAAATGTTTCGAAAATCCTTCCGTTGAAATTGCCCCATGCTGAAAACGCCTCTTTGTGAATACTGGCATATCCATTCCGGTTATCAATTTTACGCCTTCTGAAACAATCTTCCCTTTTAGCTCATAGAGTTTATTATGGTCGTAACCGGTAAGTTCTATGAATGGAATCCCTTCAGAAACTTCGATGACATTTGGCAGGGTATACGGGCTGAATATTTCAAATCCAAGAATGTCTCCAGGCGCATACGACCTCATATATCCACGGCTCAATCCTCCAGTATAGGTAAGTGAATGTTTTATTGAATCAACTCCCCACCCCTCATGATAAAGCATCAGGTTGTTCAGCACGCTTTTTATTGTAAGCTCCGGATTTTCTTCGATAGGATAATCTTTCAGATTTTCATCCCCTCCGTCTCCGTCGATAATGAATTTCCACTCCGGATATCTGTTGCGAATTGCTTTCAAAAGAGCTAAATTCATAGTTGCCATCTGGACGTCAAGAGGTTTATAATCTTCCACTATTTTCACAGCCTCCTTCCAGTCGAGTGAAGAAGCTTCAACCTCCAGTGGTTCCAGAAAGAACTCAAGGTTAAGTTTTTCAAGAAACTGCCTTGCCTGCATCAGATCGTCACCGCCTCCGTCAACCGAAAGTGTGAAGGCTTTCAGTCTCGAAGGACTCTGCCCGAGCTCAAGTAGAGCATAATATGTAAGAAGGAATACTGAACCGCTGTCAACTCCCCCTGAAAAAGTTACACCTATGGGACCAGAAGTCGCGCGTTGAGTCAGCCATTTAATTATTTCTCCATACAATGCGGTCATGTATTTTTCTGCAATCTGCTGCAGTGACGTATACTCCTTCTTATTCCGCTGCGGAGTAAAGAACCTCGAATACACAGGATTAGGGTCGGGACAGCCAAGCAGCTCAATTTTCGTAATGTAATGTGCCGGAACCATGCGCGTGTAGGTAGGATGAAACTGGTCATCAAGACCTTCTTTCTTAAGGTAATCATAAATTTTGTCAATCCTTTCTGCGATAATGAGGTTGGGACCATCCGGCCGTTTGGCAATAAAATACCTCATAGGTCTTCCAAGTGAGCGCGCCATCCTTACTGTTTTACCGTCCACAGCAACTATTGCAAATTGTCCGTCAATTTTGCGAACTGCTTCGGCGTTGCCAGATCTGACAGCTTCCACAGCTTCTTCAAAAGTCATGTTGAATATTACATTCTTTTCAGGATCTGTAAGATCCACAACCCGGTTAACATTCTGTTCAATCATAATTTTAATATTTTAAAAGTCAATCAATTATACCATAGTTTTCCTTTATTGTTATATATCTGTTTGCCTGCACATTTCGGTATGTTTCCCTTTTTCCGTCAGGCCAGTATATTTCAATTGTATCAACAACATCGGCTTTGCCCAGCCCAACATGTATTCTTGGATCATTATTCGACAGATAACTTGTTGCCCACTGGTTGACAAATGCTCTTCTCCTGCCGTCAGCTGTTATGAAAACATTAGCCCCTGCAGCTTCAGTAATACCATTTTCAGCTATCAATGTAATTCCTATCCAGTTATTTGCGGTGTTTATTGTGTTTTGTAAAACTACTGGTGTGGCTTTCAGATCAACATGGTTGATAACAATATCAATATGGCCGTCATTGTTAAAATCCCATACTGACAGCCCTCTTCCTGACCTTTTCACTTTGAAATAGTCGCTCAGTCTCTTGCCTGAATCCCTGAATCTTCCTGTGCCGTCATTTTCAAGAAGGAGAGGATACTGAAGAATCAGTTCTTCCCCCGTTCCTGTGGCAACAACTATGTCAGGGTCTCCGTCGTTGTCATAATCGAGGAAAGCAGAGCCCCATCCACCTTTACCATTAAGAAATCCAGCTATTCCGCTTCTTACTGAGATATCTTCGAAAAGTCCATTGCCAAGATTTCTGTAAAGAGCTCCGTGTTCAAGATCGGTAACCAGAATATCAATAAGTCCGTCGCCGTCAACATCTCCTGGGGTGCCGTGCATGGAGCCTGTGCCTTTACCATCGGTATTAGCTGCAACTCCTGATTCTATTGCCACCTCAGCATATTTTCCCGAATCATTCCTGAACATAAAATTAAGCTGGTGGTCATTTGCCTGAAAGATATCCATATCTCCATCATTGTCGTAGTCGAATATTGTCAGCCCCATACATTTGGATTCTGGATACCAGAGGTTAAATTTTTCTGTAACATCGACAAATCTTCCATCGGGTTGCTGTTCATAAAGCATTGAAGCCTGCCCTCTGTATTCTGAAGGGTGGGGCATCACATCCGGATTATAAGGTGACACATACTCCGGATCAAATGCGAGGAAATTACCAACCATAACATCAAGCCGGCCATCACTATTATAATCCCAGAAAGAGGCGCCTATACTCCATTTAATAAATCCATTGAGGGTATCGGGCCCGGCAAGTCCAAGTTCATCGGTAATATCCGTAAATGTGCCATTGCCGTTATTTCTGTAAAAAACGTTCGGCCCGTAATTCAAAAGGTATAGATCCATGTCTCCATCATGGTCAATATCAACCGGTGCTGCAGCCATGCTCCAGAAAGTACGGTCAAGCCCTGCCTGTTTTGTCACTGCAGTAAAGGTACCGTTGCCGTTGTTTCTGTAAAGTTCATTGTGGGAATGCCGGTATTTTCTGCCCGAAGGGTCAGAAACACCCTCAATATATGTTCCGTTAAGCAACAAAAGATCCATCAGACCGTCGCTGTTGTAATCGAATACAGTAACACCTGAACCGCTGCTTTCAAGAATATTTACATACGATCTGTCTCCGAATGTGTATCTGAAGTCAATGCCAGCACTCCTGGTCACATCTGTAAATACAAAGGTCTGCTTGTTCGCCGATGGTAACAATGCCAGCAAAATCAACAATAAACAAAATGCAATAACCCTGATTTTATAAATTTTCACCCCTTTTTTCAATTTATCTGACAGCATATTTCTTCAAAGCATTTACATAAGGTCCATCTGTAACTTTTCTGGTGTTGTACTTTTTCTGATATTTCTTCAATGCCGGATCGTCGGGATAATAGCTTTCATCCTCATAAGGATAGTATCTCATTCCGTGAAATGGAAGGGGTTCAACCTTATTGCCAGTTGCAGTGTTCAGATCACCGTCCTTAACCCACCCGACTGACCTGATGAAAAAGCTCCTTTTCCAACCGTTGCAACCTTCAGGAATCTCAGGCGCCTCAAATGTAACTGTAATCTCATCCCCTGCATTTGAAATAACATACATGTTATCCGGTTCTTTAAGAAGCGGAAGCACATTACCATATCTTGTATAATAGCCCTCAAGGTCACGCCATTTTGGTTCAGTGCTTACTTTATAATAATCAAACCAGTGCGGACCATACCTGCCCCCCTTGCGGTACATTTCTGAAAAACCCCTGTAATGAAGATTTGCTGATACAGGTTTTAGAGTTTTGACAAGCGAAGAATAGTTTGAAATTTTCCTGGCAAGGAATATATAATCCCAGTGGACATCCATGTTTGTTACTATCCTTAGCTTTTTACCTTCCGAAAGCAGACGGCCCGGGAAACATGAGATAACCGTTTTATCTTTGCCCATCGGAAATCCCGGCGTATCAATCGTAATCCACCTGCCTTCACTGTCGGTTATCTGAACCTCAGGAGCAAGAGTTTTTATCTTGTCCGACTGTGACATTGCGAAATTTATACTTGCATCTGTCGGGAAAATCCATCCTGTCATGAAGAGGCAGATAGTATCATCAGTATTTATTTCCCCGGGCTCAATTATGAGTTCATTCATTTCCGTAATTCCCTGATATTTTCCTGGTTTTACTCCTGGTGTATAAATATCATCAGGAGCCTTGATATACGGAAGCATGTCGTTTCCATACCCGTCGGTTGCTGAAAGCGGAACTGTTTTCTTTGTAACAGCATAAATTTTCAGTCCGGGAAAAGGCGGCGGAGTAAACTGTTCCGGAACAAAAACATCAACAGAGTCGGGATGATCTATGGTGACCAGTTCAAGCATATCGGTATAAATTGTCTCCCATAGCTCAGAAGTAAACTGCATTACATATTTCCCATTCTTCGGCTTAATCTGATCTGCGCCGATTTTTATATAATCATCCGATGCATCAGGAAATGCATATGAGGTCTTTTCACCCATGATACCCAGTGGCATTCCCAGAGCACTTCGCCAGAGAATGTCCTTTGCAAAAACAAATTTTTCACCATTCCAGGTATAGAGAAACGGACAAGAACCTTTGAGAGTCTGAGCTTCTATCAATGCCTGGTCACTTCCGGGCATGAATATATTCTGTGGTACGCCGTTTGTCCACGTTATGCGTATAACATCTGCCCTTTCGCGATTACCCAGACCAAAATGTATAACGGGCTCCTTCACAACCATTGAACTGTAATGGTTTCCTGCCCTTATTTCAACTTTAGCGCCTATACCGTAGAAATTATTTTTTGCGCTTCCGGTACGTAGCCCTACAAGCCTCATTTTGATAAAATGGTTACTGCTACCCCCGTCATTCCTGAGAAGCATTACGCCCTTGCTGCCCGCTGCCACAAGGATATCGATGTCTCCATCATCGTTGTAATCAAACAGTGCCACCTGCAGGGCTGATGTTACCGTTTCAGGAATAAGTCCAGGCACATAACTGAATATCCCTTTACCGTCATTCCTGAAAATCACGATTGCTGGTTTACCATCTTCAACGGGTTCTCCGGCAACAAGCAGATCGAAGAATCCATCATTGTCATAATCAAAGAATTCCGAATGATGTATCTTTATGGTATTCAATAACTTAAAAGCCTCATCAGACCTTGTATCAGGCTCAAAGGTGCCATTCATCAGGTTTTTATATAACACAGGTGAGCCGTCTGTCGCCGAAATGAAAAGGTCAAGAAACCCATCATTATTATAGTCAGCTACGGCAAGGGAAGATGCACCTTTTATTTCTGAGAGACCTGCCTTACTGGTAATATCTCTGAAAAGATTCTGCCGCTGGTTCGAATAGAGGGCAACCGGACCATTTTCGTTTACCACTATTAAATCGAGGTCACCATCTTCGTCAAAATCACCAAAAGATGAACTCAGGCTTTTCAAAGGCTCTCCGCCCGTTTCTGATTTATCAGTAATATCTGTAAATGTTCCATCGGCATTGTTACGGTATAAATGGTTAACTCCATCACACGATTCGTAAATATCAAGGTCGCCGTCATGATCTGAATCAAGGAAAAGAGCACTGTTAGTACCGGTTATTTTGCCCAGACCTGTGCGGGATGTTATGTCCTTGAAAACTTCTTTCTCTGCATTACTGAACAAAATATTACCCTCCCGCTTTACTACATAAAGGTCAAGGAACCCATCATTGTCAAAGTCTGCAAATTCAGCTGAAATAATTTTGCCTGAAGTTTTCAATCCTGCCGCCTGCGCGATATCTGTGAATCTGCCTATATCGTTTCGGAAGAGCCACTGCCGTGAAGAACCTGACGACACATCATATCCTGCAACATAGAGATCGATATCTCCATCACTGTCAAAGTCGGTAGTTCTTACAACGTTAATTACAAAATCAGTTTTTTTAGAAGGGTCAATGTTCAGGTCAATATTTGCTACGGCGGTGACTTCTGTAAACTTTAATTCACCAGCTTCTGGCGACATTTCTGAAGGGATAAGGTCAGGTCGGGTAAAGCTGATAAGAGGGAAGCCTATAAGTGATCCTCCGGGTCCTTTCAGGTCCACCATTCCTGCCTGGTAGGGTGGATAAACTTTCATGTAATTGTGAAAAATCGTAAACTGAATAAGCGCATTCTGAGTATCACCTTTTTTAAGCAGGGCAATAGTTTTATCGTAAAAAGGTACCGATTCAGGAGGAAATTCAGGGAATTGTTTCAGGATATTCTCAAGTTGTTCAATAGCTTTATCTGCCATTCCTTCCTTAATATAGAAGTCAGCAAGGCTAAGAAGTGGGACAATATTTCCCGGAGCATTTTCAGCAAGGCTTAAAAGGTATTTCAGACGCTCGTTTTTTGCTTCAGGGTCTGTTTTTCCTGAAAGCATTTCGGTAATCTGATAAAGGGTTTTAATATGCCCCGGTGCAAAGCTTAGCGTTGTCCGAAGCTCTGCAAGAGCTTTATCAGCCTCATCATTCATCTGATAAACAGTGGCAAGAATAAGCCTGACATCTGCATCCTCTGGATCAATTTCTATGGCTTTGAACAATTGTTCCTTGGCTTCTTCGTAACGGCCCATTCTCAGAAGCGTCAGTCCCAGGTTAGCATATCCGAATTTCTGATCCGGAGCCAATCTGATAAATTTTCTGAACTCCTTCTCAGCATCTTCATGCTTGAATTCTTCAAGATAAGCTAGTCCGAGTGTTTTTATAGTGGCCAGATCTTCAGGCTTTGCCTCCTTTCTACCGGCTTTCTCTCTGCATCCCGACAATATCATAAGCAGGATTACAACTGCAAACAAACAGATGTTTTTCATTTCATTTGAAAATATCAATATTTTATTCAAAGATAAGGAGTCTTTCTTCAGAATTCAATAATATTAAATGGTCCCATTCTGTTACCATGTTTATCAAAAACTACGTTGCCTGTAATGCCTTCAAAATTCTTTTTTAAAAGATAATTCTGAATCGACTCCCTGTCGGTACCTGCGTTTGAAACAGCATTTGCAAGAATTGAAACAGCATCAAATGCCAGTCCGGCAGAGATTCCAGGAGATACATCATATTTTTTACTGTATATTTCTGTGAACCATTTATACTTTTCCCCGGAAATATCTATAAACGAAATTTTTAGTTTTATTCCTGTTTTCTGAATCTCCTCCATATGTTTACTGTTTTCGCCAACAAGATATAAATTACCATAAACAGGCATTAAAAGATTCATTCTTTTCATCTCTTTTAAAAATGCAGCACCAGGTTTACTTCTCGAAAAAAGAACTATGCAATCAGGTCTGCTCGCATTTACTTTTTTTAATACTTCTGGCACATTACTTTCTGTGAACTCAAATATTTTCAATTCAGCCTGGTTCTCCTGAACTGACTCTTCAAATTTTCTTTTAAAGAATTTAAGTATACTCCGGGAATCATAATCGTTACCTGACACCAGGGCAATCTTTTTATATCTGTTTCTGATCAGAATATCATGAACAAGTACTTCTGATTGCTGAATATCATTTGGCACACAATTAAAGAACCAGGGGATAAATGCCTGAGCAAGAGTGGGATCTGATGAAAGGCATGATACAAAAGGAACCTGGGTTTTTGTACATGCCTGTTCAATGAGATGGCAGTTGCGTCCGTCGGCTGAACCAATTATAGCGAATACTTCTTCATCAAAAATAAGGCTTACTGCCTGATTTGATCCTGTGCCCCATGGTCCTTCCATTGATTTAACAATAAGATTTAACGGCCGGCCATTGATCCCGCCTGCCTCATTGATTAATGAAACAGCAAGTTCGGCACCATTTCTTGCATCTGTAGAACTGTAATCCTGAATCAATAGTCCTAAATTCAGGGGCTTATTCTGGTTGTTCTGGCAAAATAATGATAATGTTGATGAAAGAGCCAGCAGTAAAAATATCCCAATTTTTTCAAGGATCTTATTAAAATCATCAATATAATTTCCCATCCATCCGCAATTCATTATTCTCAAGCAACATGAATCATTTACCAAAGATATTTCTGTTGACAGCTGCGGCTATTTTGTCAAGCTCTTTCATCATTATGTCAAATTCCCCTGGATCGAGTGACTGGTATCCGTCTGATAGTGCTTCTTCGGGTTTAACGTGGACTTCAACAAGCAGTCCATCAGCTCCTGCTGCTACAGCAGCCTTTGCCATTGCAGGTACCATCCATCTTATTCCTGTGCCATGACTAGGGTCAACAATTACAGGCAGGCCAGTCCGGCTCTTGAGCACTGGCACGGCACTCAGGTCGAGAGTGTTGCGTGTTGAATTTTCAAATGTACGTATGCCGCGCTCACAAAGCACAACGTTTTCATTTCCCCCAAGAAGGACATATTCTGCAGAATAGAGAAATTCCTCTATTGTTGCCATCATGCCCCTTTTTAGCAGAACAGGCTTTTTTGACATTCCGACCTCTTTCAGTAGTGGGTAATTATGCATATTGCGTGAGCCCACCTGTAGCATATCGGCATACGATGATACCAGTTCAACATGCCTTGTGTCCATAACTTCTGTTACTACCGGTAATCCGGTAATCCGGCTTACCTCTCTCAGGATTTTTAGCCCTTCCTCCTCCAGCCCCTGAAAACTATATGGTGATGTCCGGGGTTTAAAAGCGCCTCCCCTCAGCATATTGGCACCGCTGCTTTTAACCATTCTCGCTGTCTCCGAAAGCTGAGAAAAGTTTTCCACCGCGCATGGCCCTGCAATAACCACAATACCCTGCCCTCCAAATATTACACCATTTACTGCAACAGTTTCTTTCTTTGAACTGGTAAACCGGTACTCTCCCCCGGGCAGACGGTTTTTATCAGCCGTATCAGAATTATGCATTCCGGTTCTCTTCAGTTCCCTCTTTCTCATTTTTTTAAAAATTTTAATCCTTCCTGGTAAAGCGTCATTTTTTCAGTCTGTTCTTTTATATGGTGGTGGTGGACTGAAAACAAACTTTCCGTTTTTTACCGTTGCAAGAAATATCGGCCGTATATTATTCCAGCTTGCATCGAAAATTATCTTACCCGATGCTCCCTCATACCCCTGAAAAGTTTTCATATCAGTAAGCACGTCCCGTATCAGAGCTCTGTTGAGACCTGCAATCTTAACAGACTCTATTATCAGATTCATACCATCATAAGCATGAACCGCAAAAACATCAGGCTCCATGCCAAACCTTGCAATATATGCTTTTTTAAATGCCAGATATTTAGGATTATCGGAATCGGGATTATACTGGCAGGTCGTCACCACTCCTTCAGCATTGGCGCCTGCAATTTTCAAAAACTCAGGATTAACCACCCTGTCGGAACAATAAACAGGCTGATTCATACCCATTGATCTTATTTCATTCAGTATGAGCGCCGATTCACGGGGGTTGCCCCAAATAAGAATAGCATCAGGCTTCATCTTTTTTATTCTCTCAAGCTGATCGGTAAAGACTTTATCACCGTCACCAAATCTTTCCTCGATTATAATCGGATAACCAAGCCTTGTGGTTGTTTTGTTAAAATGTAAAGTACCTACTCTGCCATAACGGTTATTTGCCCTTATTACTGCTATTCTTTTATGATTTTTAATATCAATCATATAATTTGACAGAACATAAGAACTCTGCCGGTCATCAGGGATCACCCTTATAACCCATGGGATATTCGTTTCAGTAAAAGTTGGGTCAGGATCACCGGTATTTACATTGGGAATTTCAAGCTTAAGGGTAGCTCTTATTGCCACATGAGAAACAATATCATCGATTGATCCAAGCCATGCCCATACACCCTCGTCGTCCATTTTAACGATTTCATTTGCGGCAGCACCCCATAAGCCAACATCGTTATGAATCATTAGTTTAAAAGGAAGACCTTTATACCCGCCTTTTTTATTTGCTTCTTCAATTGCCAGTATTGCTCCCTGAAGCATTTGCCTGCCATATTCAACAATGGCTGACCCTTCAAGAGGCCCAAGGAATCCTATTCTTACTTCCTTAATATCCCTGGGTGGAGGAATCTCACGACCTGCACCGTAGAATCCCATCGGCTCCAGAAAATGGTATTTATATGCTTTCTGGTATTTATCATATGCCACATAGGCACTGGGAACATTGCCGTAATTGCCACGGTACACCTGCGCTTTCGCAATTCCGCTTGTTTGAAGCAGAATGGCAGCAAGTAAAGTGTAAAAAAGACGGAACGGTGACATATTTAACTTCATTTTATTTTTTCATTTTACAAATTGCATATACTTCAATCTCCACAAGAAGTGTTTCCCAGCACAATCTTGCCTGAATGCCTGTACTTGCAGGAAGCGGATTTAGTCCAAGCCATCTGAAAAAAGTGGTTCTGATCCTGTTGAAATCGGCATAATCCCTTTCAATGTCCCTCAGATAATTGGTCGTCCTTACAACATCATGCCAGGTCATGCCTTCAGCAGCTAGTAAATTTGTAATATTTCGATAAGTACGCCAGGTTTGCGCTCTGAAATCTCCAATATGTTCTGCCCTGCCTTCCTCATTCACACTTGCTGTTCCAGACACGAGCAATATCTTGTAATCGCCCAGTTCAAATTTTAATGCCCTCGAGAAAGATGAAGGTCTTTCATAATTGTATGCTTCATTTATTACGTAAGGTGCGTGAACAGCAACTTTTTCAATCGGAGGTCTCGACTTATGAATTGAAGGATATTCGTATTCTGTAATTCTATTATCAGGCGACAGAATACCGAGTTTTAACATTTCGGTGCGTTCACCTTCCGTAAGATTTTCAATATCAATAAGTACTTGTTTATTATTCATATTTTAACTATAAATATAGTTCTACCTTAATACCTCTCCCCGGCTCAAACCTTTTGATGTTGCCACCCAGACTATATCTCCTTTTGCCTCGGCATTGATTACAAAACTGTGAGCAATTGATGGTGATTGATGTATTTCCTTTCGCACCGAACCGGACGTGATAATTGCAACTCCGTCCTCACTTCCTTCATTCCTCTTGTAAGTAACCCATGTTGTTCCGTCAGTGGTGCTGAATCCTTTATCGGAGCATACATAAGCAACACGGCCATTGACCTTTACAAAATTTATAAAGTTGCTTGCCAGGCCGCTGTCGTGGTCGAAATATCCTTTCCAGTATTTTCCATCGTACCTCGAAAGGCCGAAATATGTTGAAACCCAGAGTATTCCATTTGCATAAGCTGTTGCTGTTGTAATGTCATGAATTACACCATCATCGGGCTGAAGATCTATTTCCATAAATCCATCCGGGTCAACATAATCACGGAATTTTTTGGTTGTTTTATCATATTCAATAACTCCACCTCCCCAGGCAGCTATATATACTTTTCCATCACCCACACACAACGCATAGGTCCAGGGCTCATGCATGGGTGCATTCATTTCAGTAAAAATCTCCCATTCCTTCTTATAAGTATCATAATGACCTGCACCTCCTGCTGTAGCCATCCATATATCTCTTCCGTCACAAACAACATTGTAAACCAAATCGTTTGGCAAGCCACTGTTAAACTGGTTGAATATTTCAAACTTACCAGCCGACCAGCGGGCCAATCCGCCAAGAGTTCCTATCCAAATATCACCCGTTGCTTCACATACATCAACCGATACAATGCCATTATGAGGAAGTCCGTCTTCCGTGGTGTAAGTTTTCCACTTCCCGTTCTCATATACTGCCAGTCCATGATGAGTACCGGCATAAACCCTGTTACCGTCTATTTTTACACAATAGACTCTGTCGGCAGGCAAACCATCCTTTGTGGTAAAATTCTTCCAGTTGCCGTAAACAGGCATGCCGTTGGCTTCCTTAATCGAAGTCGTTGCAGAAGGTCCGTAGACATAATTCTCTTTCAATGAACCAGACATGCCTCCGGAACCTTCTTTTGTTTCATTACCTATTCCGTTTCTGCCAGGTGAGAGAAACATAAATGCGAGCACCACAAGGACAAGAACACCTGTGAATAATACTGCTCTGATCAAGACTTTTTTCATTGGCAAGACTATTTTTTATTAATGATTCCCAGCAAACCTTTTTTAATAACATTTTCCTTACGTTTTTCATACTCCGGATCCCTTAATGATTTAAGATATTCTATCAGGTCGTTGAGTTCCATCTTGGTTAAATCGTTAAGTTCTCCATGGTTTTCATCACGACCATAGATGGTCCATATTTCTTCAAGCGTCGCTGCCCTTCCATCATGCAGATACGGAGCTGAAAGGAACAGGTTCATAAGGTGCGGAGTGTCAAACAGCACAGAATCGTCGGTTGGTGCAAGTGTTGAAACATCAAAGAAATTTTTATTGGTGTAATATGGTGCAGGATGACATGTAACGCACCTGTTGGTCACCGGTATTTCCTGGCCAAGGTTATTGTGAGTCCGTTCAAATATGGCTTTACCTCTTAACTGAGCCGGGGTCAGCTTTCCATCAGGATTGTATGCAAGATTAGGCGGATTTTTTACACCTGTCATAATATAACATACAAGCGCATCAAGGTCTTTGGGTGAGAAGGCTTCTGTTCTAGTTAAAACTGTAGAAAACCTCATCCCGTCCTGCTTGTATATCGTCTGGTTCTTGCCTGTCCATTTGTAAGGAGCAAGCTTGCCAATGTTCCTTAAAGTCATGGTATTGGTAAGATTACGCCCCATATCTTTTGAAGCCATATTATAAATCAAGCCATCTTCATGAGTATCGGGATGGCAGGTGTAACAGGAATATTGGTTTTGAAAAGTCCCTCCTGCATTGTTCAGTATTCTTCTTCCATGCCTTGCAACAGTTATTTTATGGGGTCCTCCAAGATCTATAGAATTTACCTTTTCCAGAGTTTCAGTGTCAATTACACCAATTTTGTCTTCAAGTTGTTCCGCAACATAAAGTTTCTTACCATCAGGTGAAACTGCAAGTCCTTTGGGATTTGCTCCAACAGGAATTCTCTTCAGCACAAAGCGGCTGGATATTCCGAGGTGATTGGAATAAACCTTTAGTTCTTCATCGGTTGATTCCCGGATAATTGACCTGAGAGAATCAATACTTATTACAGTTATGCAATCAACTCCAGAATTGGAAACAAAGGCTTTTTTTCCATCGGGTGTTATAACAACGTCGAAAGGATCAGCATAATAAGCGTTTGGCTCATCAAAGATAAGCTGAATGACTCTTCCTTTCCCTCCCTGTTCTATAATTCCGATTCCATGAGTCATCATCCATCCACGCTCAACCTGAATAGAAGGCACATAATTTTTGGGCCGTATAAGCGTAACTATAGCCAGGTCGCCTTCAGGAGTAAATGCTATGTTTTCCATCATATAAGCCGACTCGAAGTTCAGTCTGTCAGCAACCCTCTGTATCTCTGCTTCTATTTTTGTGACTTCTGTTTTTATCAGAGTTCCGTACGGTTCTATCAAGGCACGCCTGCTGGTTACATATATTGTTTTCCCATCGGGTGAAATATTTATACCTGTAGGATTGTTCCCTGCCTGAAGTCTTTTTATCTCCACCTTTTCTGAAAGGTCAATCACAGAAACATCATTCGAGAATGAATTAACAACGTACAGGAATTTTTCATCAGGGCTCAGAATAACACCAGCAGGTCCGTTGCCGGTTTTCAGCCTCTCTATTTCTCCAAGATGTTTCAAATCCACAACCGACACATAATCCGACCACTGGTTTGTAACATAAGCAGTCTCTCCATCCCGGCTCAATACTATGCTGTGAGGCATTTCGCCAACCCGTATTTCTGCCTTTTTCTTACCAGTTTTTAAATCTGTTTTTATCAGTTTGCCCGACTCCTGTGCAAGTGTGAACAGAGTATTGCCATCGGCTGATATTGCCATATTGAACGGTGAAAGGTATTTTCTGTTCACCAGCCAGTGAATTGGCCCGCTTCGTACCATATATATATGACACGAGAAGCAGTTGACAGGATGCCCTGCGGTTGCCGTCACCCAGTCGGTGTGCTTCCTTGCCCACTTATGAAAAGGAAACCATGCAATGGTTCCTGCAGCTACAACAACCAGCGTTATTATAATTAATTTAATGCCTTTTCTTTTCATAATCACCATCATTCATTCCAGTTCAACCGACTTTTCATTTATTTTCTCTATATGAATCGGGACTATTACAGGAAATTTCTTTACTGCCAGCGGAACTCTGTTCTCGGGTACCAGCTCAGGATCCTCATGACAACCGACACAACCACGCCTTTCATTTGGACGCATCCAGATCCATCCCGAAGGTCCATTTAGAACATTCCCTTTTTCATCAATTGTCTGTATCCTGAAAGGCATGTTTGCAAGAGGCTTGAGGTAGAAAGAGCCATCTTTTTCAACATCAACCTCTCCAAGTGATACACCCACTCCCAGCAATTCTATACGCACAGCCTTTTTGCCTTTAAGTAATTCAGGACCCAGTACATTTATATCCTGACACATTATCTGTCCGGATTTAACTCCAAAATCAACTTCGCTCGGAAGCTTTTTCTGCCTTGGATGTATTTCTGCCACAATCACATCCGTGAGTTTAAAATCATTTTCTTCATAAACAGGCTCAGGTGGATTCTGGCCTGTTTTGTCGTATCTGTAAATGCCAAATTTATTTTCACCAGGTTTTTTCCAGGAAACATAGACTTCTCCTGCCTGGCTTATATATACTGCACGGAAACCTCCGCCAAAGGATGGATAACTTTTTCTGGTGTGCAGGGGACGGTTTCTGTGTACAGAAAAAAGCATTCCTCCTTCCCCGTTAATGTCTGAAGATTCAATGAAATAGATATTTCCATCATTGTTTTCCCGTGCCCTGCACAGCAGAACGCTCCCCTTTTCCGGACTGAAATACTTATCCGCTTTGGTACCGTCAGGCCGCATTACATAGCACAGATGACTTGATTTTGAAGGATATAATCTTTTTGTTATAAATATCACACGGCCGTCAGCAAGAAGAGAAGGGGCAAAATCGGCATGAGGATGAAAGGTCACCTGCCTTAGGTCTGAACCATCAGGCAAACAGGTGTAGAGATTATGTGTTATTCCTGTTGTATCATTATGGGAAGATTTAACGAATAAGATTCTTCCTCCCGGCAGCCATAAAGGATCGGTACAATTATCTGGAAGATCTATTACCTTCCGGAACTTTCTTGATGAAAGCTTCATCTCATATATCTGCCAGTAATCATCCCTGTTTATCTTACCAGCAAAAAGAATCTTTTTACCATCGTACGATACATCAGGAGAACAGGCGGAATAAAAATTGCCTGTCAGAACAAGAGGATTCTTTTTTCCAGCGGTAATATCTATTTCAATCAAAGATGATTTCTCAGGATATCTCCATGTTTTACCCGTAACATAATCAAATCGATTATCACTGATTTCTTCTCTTGTAATAATAAGCTTCCCTCTGTTTTTATCCGAACATGAAACAATCAGTGGTAGTATAATAAATAATAGGTATAAATATTCAGATTTCTTTCTTCTCATGCATAAAACTCTTTGTGTCATTTAAAACAGCTTTATAGCTCAGGGTTCGACAATATTTAAAATCTGATTTACCTTGATATTTTCCAGTGTCTGTGTAGTACCCGAAGGCCAGCGTACTTCAATTTTTTCTATCATTTCGGCATTTCCAAGACCGAAATGCAATCTGGGGTCGTTCTGGGAAAGATAACCTGCTGTACTTCTTTTCTGGGCAACCTGGATTTTCCCTCCGTATTCTATTTTAACCTTAACACCAACCGCATCACGGTTGCTTTTTGTTCCGGTGAAGCTGAGAATGATCCAGTTGCCTGAGTTGCCTTTGTTATTCCTCAGAAAAATACATCTGTCATTCAGATTTACGACAAATATGTCAATATCTCCGTCGTTGTCATAATCTCCGAGGCATGCTCCTCTGCCTACATGTTCCTCAAAAAAATAGCTTCCCAGTCTTCCGGATATATCTTTGTATTTTCCGGTACCGTCATTTTCAAACAGCTGGTCTTCCTGCCCGTAAAGGTGTTTTAAGGCACCGTTTGTCATAAAAATGTCCTGGTCTCCGTCGTTGTCGTAGTCGAAAAAGCAGGAGGACCATCCCACAAACTGGGCAGCCTGCATTGCAATCCCTGAAGGATTTGCCTGGTCGGCAAAGACCCCCCCTCCCATGTTTTTATACAATGAGCAGTAAGTATCATCTGAAAGAAAAAGGTCGATCAATCCGTCACTATCAAAGTCAGCAAAATCAACCGACATACTGACGGTAGCTTCTCCTGCCTGGCTGAAAGCCGTGCCCGAATAAATGCCCTTGTCGGTAAATCTCTTTCCTCCCTCATTATGCCATAAATAATTCATTGTATGGTCATTGGCAACGAATATATCCATATAACCGTCATCATCGTAATCAAATGCACCAACTCCCATAGCTCTGCCGTCTGTGTCGATTATTCCGGCCTCTTCTGTTACATCGGTGAATGTACCGTCGCCGTTGTTACGGTATAGATAATCCTTTTCGGCTTCATAAGCCATGGGGCCCGGAAAACCGTCGGGGGCATAATAATATTTATATTCAGGATCAAAAGTCAGGTAATTACCTACATACAGATCCAGGTATCCGTCATTATTGTAGTCGACCCAAACGGAACCCACGCTGCATTCATGCTGTCCGGCAACTCCGGCCTTTTTTGTTACATCCCTGAACGTACCGTTACCTTCATTATGTAGTAAAACATTTGGTCCATAACAACTCAGGAACAGGTCGGGGTAACCGTCGTTATCATAATCTCCAACACTAACCCCCATTGTGTACCAGGGACCGGATGCACCCGATTTTTTTGTTACATCTTCAAATGTCCCATCACCTCTGTTCCTGAAAAGCCTGTTACCTGGCATTTCAGCAGGCTTTTCTCCGTGACTCAGTTTTTCTACCCAGGTTCCACTGGTTACATATATATCAATAAAACCATCCCTGTCATAATCCAGAAATGCTGCACCTCCACAACTCGACTCTATAATATTAGTAAGTTCATCATCTCCTATTGAATGAACAAACCTGAGTCCTATACTCTCTGATATCTCCTGAAAATATTCGTCATTAGGCGGGGGAACAAATGGTTCTGAATTTCCGGCTTGTTTTTTTCCTGATTTACAACCCGAAGAAAAAATGATGATAGAAACAATTAAAATTCTGAAAATTATATTCATAAATTATTTTTTTGCATCCAAAATTAGAATCTAATCATAAAAACAAAATGAGATTAATTTGCCACCCTTAAGCAGCCTGGCAAACTAACCTCATAAATGACTATGCAAATCTAACCCATGCAATAATAAAACATGGTTATTAAGCACAAATTAAAAACTCATTAAAATATGATTAAAAATTCAGGCGTTTAATTGGAAAGGGGCAGAGTAATTACAACCTTTGTTCCCTTAGCCATCTCTGACTCAATTTTTACAGTACCATTATGGTTCCTAATTATCTGGTATACCAGGGGTAGCCCGATACCTGAACCTGGAATTGACTGTACGTTTGAACCCCGGTAAAAAGGCTCAAAAACTTTCGGCAGGTCTTCTTCGGGTATACCTACTCCTTTATCTTCAAAAATGAGTTCAACATGTCTTTCGGTACGATTAAGAGTCACATTTACAGAATGATCTGGAGAATATTTACATGCGTTGTCAATAATATTCGAAAGTGCAATTTTAAGAAGATTCTCGTCGCCGGTGACTGTCAGATGATTAAAATCGGAGAGGGATTCATCGATAAAAAGTCCGATACGGTAATTGCTTTTAGTCTTAAGGATTTCATCACGTGTTTGAAAAAGAATTTCGTCGATTCTCACTCTTCTGTTAAAACCTGATGTATCTTCTGCGCTGGTTCTGGCAATTAGGAGCAATCTGTTCGAAAGGTTAATCAACGAGCGAAGGTCTTCGTGTATGGATTCAAGTGCTTTTCTGTATTCCGGCACTGATCTTTCTTTCATCAGAAGTACTTCAATCTGTCCATTGATTTTTGTCAGAGGGGTGCTCAGTTCATGTGATGCATTGGCAAGAAAATCTTTTTGCATTGAAAAAGCTTTTTCGAGTCTGTCGAGCATACGGTTAAAAGTAATGGCAAGTTTTCCTATTTCATCTTTTCCGTTTCCTTCGGGCACCCTCAGATTAAGACTTGTAACAGTAATTTCATCCACACGTTTAATTACTTCATTGATGGGTTTAAGAGCTTTTCCGGAGTATACCCATCCAGCAGCAAAGAGTATAAGCAGGGTTATGAAACAGACTATGACCAGTATTATTTTCAATTTCTCGAGGTGCATCATTCCTTCATCATCGGTTGCAGCAGCAAATATTACAAAACGATCAAGTTTTGCCAGGTATAGAAGCCCCACAACTTCATATCTTCCCTGTCTGAATGTTACATTATCTCCTCGTCTTACTTTTTCAATCTGGTCATATCTAATTTTAATCTCAGAATTTTCATCAGAACTGTAAACAATGTCATCCAGAAAATTATAAATTATAATCCTTTCGTTATTAAGTTTCAGTGGATTATCTTTTTCAATGCTTTTCACTTTCTCAGGTTCTATCTCTTCTGCTTCGAAAAGCAGACGGGCTGTGCTTCTTGCCTTGCTTACCAGTCTGTTCTGAAAATCAGCTTTGCGGAAGCTTTCCGATGATATATAAATTGCTGCAGAGGCAGAAATCATTATTAGTCCTCCAATAAGGAGGAACTGTAATGTCAGGCGGGTTCTTATTTGCATATTATTTATCGTCTAAGAAATATCCGAAACCCATTTTGGTGTGTATCAGTTTTTTATCAAAACCCCTGTCAATTTTCTTTCTGAGAAAGTTTACATATACATCAACCACATTAGTCCCAAAATCAAAAGAGGCATCCCATACATGCTCTGCTATATCATTTCTCGAAAGGACTCTTCCCCTGTTTCTCATAAAGTATTCGAGGAGGCTGAATTCCCTGGCAGTAAGTTCTATTTCTTTATTGCCTCTTCTGGCTATTTTTCTGTCAAGGTCAAGTTCGAGATCAGCAACTGAAAGAATCTGAGGAGAAGTCTGGATTTTTCCGCTTTTCCGCAGAAGCACTTTTATTCTTGCCAGAAGTTCAGCAAATTCAAATGGTTTAACAAGATAGTCATCGGCTCCTGCATCAAAACCTGTCAGTTTATCATTGGTCGTTCCCCTTGCAGTAAGTATGAGAACTGGAATGTCAGGGTATGATTTTTTAAACCTTCTGCACAGTTCAAATCCACTTATATCAGGAAGAATGATATCAAGAACAAAAAGGTCAAAAGTATCAGTGCCTGCCATTTTTTCAGCTGAAATTCCATCGTATACCGTTTTAACTTCGAAATGGTTTTCTTCAAGCCCTTCTTTCAGGAAAGAAGCAACTTTGTACTCATCTTCAACAACCAGTATTTTCATAAATCTTTATCCATCTTCCTTACTCTTTTCAAAAGTAATAAATATTGGGATTTACTTTGACATATTTTCAATTACTTGTTTATGATTGCCTATAATTCTAGGATTTATTTCCAAATCGGGCATAGAAATTTTTAACATTTTTTTTGTTAAAATTTTTTAATTTTTTTTTGCAATTTTCCAGAGAAATTATTTTATCTTTGCTAAAAGCTTGCAAAAGCGTTTGAGAAAAAGTCAAACTAACCTAACTAAATGACTATGCAAATCAAACCGTTGTTCCGGCGCATAGCGCTAATTTCGTTTTGTATTTTTCTTTCCGCAGTTTCTATTCTCGCTCAGGAAAGAACAATCACGGGAAAAGTTACCTCCGAAGAAGGTCCATTAGCTGGTGTAGCCGTTATGGTGCAGGGTACTACAATTGGTACCTTTACCGATGCAAACGGCAATTATTCCATCAGAGTTCCGGGGCCTTCAGCTGTTCTGACATTTTCAATAATAGGTTTTGTCCCCCAGTCAATAACAGTGGGCGACAGGTCTGTTATTGATGTAGTAATGGTTGAGGAAGTCAAAGCACTTCAGGAGATAGTGGTAACCGGTTATACTTCACAGCGCAAGCGTGATATAACAGGTGCTGTGGGTGTTGTTGAAACATCCAAGCTAACAGCAATCCCTGTTGGAAACGTTGCAAACCAGTTGCAGGGTCAGACGTCCGGTATTACTGTTATTGGTAACGGACAGCCAGGTTCTACAGCAAAAGTAAGAATAAGGGGTTTCAGTTCTTTCGAAAACAATGACCCCCTTTATATTGTTGACGGCGTTCCGACGCAGGACATTTCATCACTTAACCCTAACGATATTGAATCGATGGTTGTGCTGAAAGATGCAGGTGCCGCTTCAATATACGGTTCCAGAGCATCGAACGGAGTTATTGTTGTCACAACCAAAAAAGGAACCAGCGGGGTTAAAATTACATACGACATGTATGCCGGCGTGCAATTGCCTGGCAGCGGTCCGACAAAAGACCTCTGTACCTCACAGGAATATGCCGACCTGCAGTGGCTGGTCTATAAGAATGATGGTACAGTAGAAACTCACCCCATTTATGGTCCGTCAACAAATCCAAAACCCACATTGCCCTCATGGGCAGCTAATACCGACTGGTATGCTGAACTAACACGCAATGCTCCTATTACAAACCATGACGTAACATTATCGGGCGGAAACGAAAGTGCAAAATTCTTTGCCGGATTTGGTGCATTCATTCAGGATGGTATTGTTATATATAACTATTTGCAGAAATATACCGGACGATTCAATTCGGAATTTTCATTTCTGAATAACCGCATAAAAGTCGGGGAACATTTGACAATGGCTTACCGTAAAAGTCTCGGAGTAGATAACCTGAGTGAAGGTAGCCCGTTCCAGATGGGGCCTTACAGGACACAACCAATCATTCCTGTTAAGATGACAACCACTGTTGTGGGTTTGTCACATACATTTGTACCTGGTGACTGGGGCGGAACAGGTCTGGCACCACGCCTCGGTAACAGCAGTAACGTAATTGCAGATCTTACTAGAAGCAAGGATAATGATTACTATAACGTCAGAGGTGTTGGTGATGCATATATTGATATTACACTCCTTAAAGGACTAAACTTCAAATCAACTCTGGGTGGTACATGGTACACTGATTTTGGTAAATATTATTCATATGCAACTTATGAAATGTCTGAAAATGTAGGAACTGCAAGCCTTTCAGAAAACTCAATGTACAGCTTCGACTGGGTATGGACCAACTCACTTCTGTTTAATCAGACCTTTGGTCAGCACAAGATAAACGGAATTGCAGGTTATGAAGCAGTTAAATACGGAATCGGACGTGGGATGTCTGCCTCAAGGGCAGGTTATTTCTCGGATGATGTTGATTTCCGCACACTGACCAATGGTGCCACAATAACAGGTGCAGATTCATGGATAGGTACACCAACCACCCTGGTTTCCATGTTCCTAAAAGCTGACTACAGCCTTATGGACAGATACCTTGTAAGTGCGACAATAAGACGTGACGGGTCATCCCGTTTCGGTAAGGAAAACAGGTTTGGTATCTTCCCATCGTTCTCGGCTGCATGGCGTATCAGCCAGGAATCATTTTTCCAGGGCATTGGCTGGATATCAGACTTAAAGATAAGAGGCTCCTACGGAACAATGGGTAACCAGCTTGCTGTATCACCACAAAATCAGTTCTACCTTTATGGTGGTGACGTAAGTTCATCATTCTACGACATCAACGGCACAGGAAACTCATCCATGCAGGGATTCCGTCCTACACGAATAGGTAACCCCGATGCAAAATGGGAAACAAATATCTCCACCAATATCGGCTTTGAAGGGACTTTCTTCAAAGATAAACTTCTGGTAGTCTTCGACTGGTATACAAAGAAGACCAAAGACCTTCTGTTCTCACCTGAACTTCCAGCTACATCGGGAGCTGCTGACGCACCTTACATCAACATAGCTTCAATGATGAACAAGGGCGTTGACATGGAAGTCACATTCAAAAACAGCTGGGGTGACTTCGGATTAAGTGCTACCGGAACATTTACTACATATCATAATGAAATTACAAAGATTACAGAAACTGTTGAGTTCTTTGATTCGTACGGTGCCACAACAAGAATTGGAGCAGGAAACAGAAATATGGTGGGGCACCCGATATCATCATTCTATGGATATAAGGTAATTGGACTTTTCCAGAATGATGCAGATGTTGCCAACTCGCCATATCAGGATGGTGCAGAACCAGGTTTCTTCAAATACGCAAACCTCGATACAGCAACAACGATTGTTGATGGCGTAAGAAGGCAGTTTATCGGTCCCGACGACAGAACATTCATCGGCAACCCCAACCCTGATTTCACATACGGATTGAACCTTACCCTTACCTACAAAAACTTCGATCTTTCAACTTTCCTTTATGGCTCACAGGGTAATGACATTTTTAACTGGAACAGGTGGTGGATAGATTTCTGGCCATCGTTCCAGGGTCAGAAGAGCAAAAGACTTCTGTATGAAAGCTGGACACCCCAGAGACCAAATGCTACAGTGCCTAAAGCTTCCAATAAATCGAATTTCTCAAATAATACTGTTGTCAACAGCTATTATATCGAGGATGGTTCATTCCTGAGGATGAAGACTATTCAGCTGGGTTATACATTCCCGAAAAATCTTCTGAACAAAGCTCATATAAATTCATTAAGAATTTATGTGCAGGGAGTTAACCTGTTTACCATTACAAAATACACAGGAATGGATCCTGAACTTGGAGGCGACGACAGAGCTTTCGGTGCCGATACAGGAAACTATCCGAATGTGAAACAGGTAATCTTCGGTTTAAATTTGGTTCTGTAACCTTTAAATACATCATAACATGAAAAGAAGTAATTATACAATAATAATAGTTCTGGCAGCATTCGCTGTAATCACTGCCTGCAGCGAAAACTTTCTGGAAGTCAAGCCTAAAGGTGCTCTCGACCAGAAAGTACTTGCAACGGAAAAGGGCATTGATATGCTCCTTATCGGAGCCTATTCGATGCTCGACGGTGTTTCCTCGCAGTTTGGCTGGGAAGCTGCCTCCTCTAACTGGGTTTACGGAGACATACGTGGTCTTATCGCAAATAAAGGTACCGATGCCGGTGACCAGCCTGATATAAATCCAATCCAGACTTTCTCCGAAACAGCTACAAACCCATACCTTAATACCAAATGGAGGTCTGTGTACGAGGCTGTTTCAAGATGCAACAGTGCAATTAAAGTTATTGAAGAAGCTTTGAAGCTTGGAAATATTACTGAAGCACAGGCTGACCTCTACAGGAAACAGGCTCGAACACTCCGCGGCTGGTACCATTTCGAAGCCTGGAGGATGTGGGAAAAAATTCCTTATGTTGACGAAAATACAGACCTGCTTAATGTTACCAACACAGAAGACCCGCGCGATAAAATTATTGCTGATTTACAGGAAGGTACATCACTTCCAAACAACATGGGTCAGGTGGGCAGATTCAATGGTACTGTTGCAAAAGTACTGCTGGCAAAAGCACTCATGCAGATGAAACATGATTATGCCACAGCTCTTACTCTGCTTAATGATGCTAAAAATGGCACAAAACCAAACGGTGAACCAATAGGTCTGGCACCTACATACGGCGAGGTTTTTGACATAGCTAACAGAAATGGTATAGAGGCTGTATATACAGTACAATATTCCGTTAATGACGGTTCGGGCGGATGGAACGGTGGCTGGGGTGAAGTGCTTAATTTCCCATATAAGAGTGGTGGTTCACCTGGTGGCTGCTGCGGATTCTTCCAGCCCACACAGGAATTCGTAAACTCATTCAGGACCAAAAATGGTCTGCCCTTGCTTGATAATTCCTACAATAACGATCCGGTTGTGAATGACTGGGGACTGACGCCCTCTGATCCTTTCACCGAAGATGCTGGTCCGCTGGATCCAAGACTCGACTGGACAGTCGGACGCCGCGGCATTCCATATTGGGACTGGGGTGAACATACAGGTTCCGACTGGATCCGCGACCCAAGCTACGCAGGCCCATACAGCCCGAAAAAACAGGTATACAAAAAGTCACAGGAAGGACAGTATACCGAAGTCGGTAACTGGACATCGGGATGGACTGCCAACGGTTACAGGATGATCCGTTATGCAGATATCCTCCTGCTGCTTGCTGAATGCGAAATAGAAGCAGGCTCGCTCGCCAACGCACGTACCCTGATCAACCAGGTACGCAAAAGAGCAGCTAATCCTGATGGCTTCGTCAAAGAAGCTGATGGAGTAACTCCTGCTGCTAACTACCAGATAAGCGAATATCCTGCCTCAGGCTATCCGTTCGACACAAAAGAAAATGCACGTGTCGCTCTGAGGATGGAAAGAAAACTTGAGCTTGGAATGGAAGGGCACAGGTTCTTCGATCTCAACCGCTGGGGTATTACCGTGCAGGAGCTTAACAGAGTCCTTGCTTACGAAAAGACAATGCCATGGGGTAGCTCCCTGTACGGCAACGCTGTTGTTGGTCCAGAAGACGTAACATATCCAATTCCTCAGAGACAGATCGACCTCAGCAACGGAAAGCTTGTACAAAACAGATAAAAGCTTAACCATTCACAATAAAAAGTGGACTATTTCATATAGTCCACTTTTTTTTTCTACCTTAACTTCCAAAATTCATAAATACCATATATCATAATGAGGAGAAAGCCTTTTTATCTATATCTAATTATCCTGTTTATCATTACTTCGTGCAGCAAACCAACAATGTTTAAACTGCTGCCTCCTGAAAAGACAGGTGTTCATTTTATTAACAGGGTCACTGAAACTGACTCACTGAATATTATGAGCTACGAATATATTTATAACGGAGCTGGCGTGGGTGCAGGTGACCTTAATAACGACGGACTGATGGATCTTGTATTCGCAGGTAACCAGGTGCCCCCTGCCGTTTACCTGAACCTGGGCAATTTCAAATTTAAAGATATATCAACAAATCTATCATCTCTCCCGTACAGGCAATGGCTGAGTGGAGTTGCCATCGCCGATGTGAACGGAGACGGATGGCTCGATATTTACATGACATCAACAGCAAGCAATAATCCAGAAAAATGCAAAAACCGCCTCTGGATAAACCAGGGAATGAAAGATGCCAATGGCCCCTATTTCATCGAAATGGCCGAACAATATGGCATTGCCGACACCAGCCAGTCAGTGAGCGCAGCCTTTTTCGACTACGACTGCGATGGAGACCTCGACCTTTATATACTTAATAATACCCTTACAAGCCGAATGAATACATCATACAGGGCTAAAATTAATGACGGTACCGCTGGAAACAACGACCAGCTTTACAGAAACAACGGCGATGGCACTTTTACAAATGTCACACACCAGGCAGGCATTATATATGAAGGCTTTGGCCTCGGTGTTGCAATAGGCGATGTAAATAAAGACGGCTACCCCGATCTGTACATTAACAATGACTATATATCAAACGACCTCTTTTATATCAACCAGAAAGACGGAACTTTCAAAAATGAAATAAGAAAATATATTTCATACCAGACCAAATCATCGATGGGAAACGACATGGCCGATGTAAACAACGATGGCTTACCGGATATTTTCACACTCGACATGATGCCCGAAAATTATTCCAAAATCAAACAAACCATCAACGGGTTCAGCTATATCTACTATGTTAATGACGAGAAATTTGGTTACGAACATCAATACCTGAGAAACATGCTCCATCTGCACAATGGACTGATAAATGGCGAACTGATCCCATACAGCGAAGTGGGTCAGATGGCAGGCATCTTTAAGTCGGAATGGAGCTGGTCACCACTATTTGCTGATTATGACAACGATGGTGACCAGGATCTTTTAATCGCAAATGGTTATCCGAGAGATCTAACAGATAAAGACTGGACATTTTACAAGGTGAAAGTTTTTGGATTCGTAGCCGATGAAAAACATGTGATTGAAATGGCACCAGTGGTAAAAGTTCAGAACTTTGCTTTTGAAAATCTTGACAGGATACACTTCAGAAAAAGATCAAAAGAATGGTTGCCCAATATACCCTCCTTCTCCTATGGTGCTGTTTTTGTGGATCTTGATAATGATGGAGACCTTGATTATGTTACAAACAACCTGAATGACCCTGCATTTGTCATGAAAAATACTCTCAGGGAAAAGTCAAAAAACAAGACAGGATTCCTGAGGTTGAAACTGGTGGGCAATGGTAAAAACACCCATGCAATCGGAGCAAAGGTTGAATTATGGTCTGAAGGTAATTATCAGTTCAGGGAATTATTCCTTACAAGAGGCTATGCCTCATCGGTTGAACCAATAATACATTTCGGAACAGGAAATACCAGAATTATCGACTCGGTAAAAATAACCTGGCCAGCATCGGGAAATATAACTCTATTAAAAAATATTCAGACAAACCAGCTGCTGGAAATAAAGGAATCAGAATCATCCTTCCCTGCAAATGGTAAAATGTTACCTGAACACCATCAGTATATGTTCCAAAAAAATGATAGCATTATTCACTACACTCATCTGCAAAAGGATTTTATAGATTTCTTTTACGCACAACCCGTCCTTCCCCATAAATTTTCACAGATAGGACCTGTAATGGCAAAAGGCGACATTGACGGTGATAAAAATGAAGATATAATAATCGGATGTACAAACGTCTTACCAACAACAATTTTCCTGAGAAAAGGAGATGTTTTTGTGAAAGATTCAATCCCTGAGCTATCAACAAGAAAACCATTTTCAGAATCAGCCATTTCAATTGTGGATATTGATAATGACGGCGATAACGATATAATAATCCTTGCAGGAGGCTATGAAAATCCGAAAGATGAAGATTACAAACATTACCTTTACAGAAATAACAATGGGACCTATGTAAGGGAAGATTTGCCTGTACCAGGCTTCCCGGCTGTAACACTACGGCCATTCGACTTCAACCACGATGGATTTACTGATATTTTCATCGGTTCAAGAGTTAAAAAAGGCAGATACCCTTTCGCCAATAAATCATGGCTAATATTGAATGAAAAAGGTAATTTTAAAAGTGACGAAAAATTGAGTTACGACATCGGAATGGTAACAGATGCCGTGTGGAGCGATATAGATAATGACGGATGGGAAGACTTAGTTATAACACGGGAATGGAATTCAGTGGCAGTATTGAAAAATAACGGCGGAAAATCTCTTGAGGTTATGAATGTACCTGACCTGTCCGATTTCAAAGGCATATGGTTTTCTATTGCTGCCGGGGATTTTGACCGCGATGGAGATGATGATTACATCATAGGAAATTTTGGTGAAAACAACCGGTTTAACATCAGTAAAAAATATCCCATGAACATATATGCCCTGGATCTTGACATGGATGGCAATCTTGATCCTATTACCACAGGCTACTGGAAGAACCCAAAAGGGAAGATGACTGAATATCCGGTGAACTATTTCGACGAACTGCGAGGGCAATCAGTTTATTTCAGCAAACTTTTCGAAAACTATGCAGAATTCAGCTATGCTGATATCCACCGCATTATCCCTCAATCCCTTATGGAAAAAGTTGAACTGAAACTCAGTATAAACACCCTTTCAAGCTATTTAGTCTGGAATAATAACGGAAAATTCACATGGGAAAAACTACCTCTTCAGATTCAGATGTCACCTGTAAAGAAGATGATAGTAAGAGACCTGAACGGCGACGGCTACCCTGATATTATTGTTACAGGTAATGACCATACATACGATATTGCTACAGGCTACATTGATGCAAACAAGGGCCTTATATTAATAAATAACGGAGACAGGACTTTTAAAGTAATGACTCCTTCCGAAAGCGGGCTACTGTTAAACGGAATGGTAGAATCGTTGCTGTGGTTTGAAGAAGATGAGCCTCTTCTGATTGCAGGCATCAACAGACTTGGCACAGTTGCATACAGGTTTAAAGAAAATGGGATTAGAAAAAACAATAAATAATTCCTTTTCTTTATTCAGTTTTTACGAGGTCACCGTCAACAAACCTGAAATTCTGAATTTCCTGACACGATTCACAATTAAACAGGGGTGAACTCCTCGGATGAGTGGGTACCTTTGCTGTAATTATGCCATTATTGATATTCAGTATCTTCATATCAGATTCGACCGACCTTATTAAAGTTAGCTTACCTTCAAGGGAAAGCAGAATAAGATGCTCTGAACCTGTTACATAGTCACCCTTTAAATGGAGTACTGTTACAATGGCATCTTCCGCTCTGTCGTTGTCAATAAAGCCGGTTTTTATTGAATTTTTTTCAATAACAAAACCCCGCTCACTGTCGGATAACATTATGTTCCCGGTAGAAGTTACTTTTCTCTGATAATTTTTAAGATGCCCTGCTGCATAATTCTCAGCTATAATGGCTGCTTCTTCAACAATGTCCTTTTCTGCCTTATTATCACGCCGTGTATTATGAAAACATCCGGATAACAAAACAACCAACATTACTGGAAGAAATTTCCCGACTCTGGAAAATATACTTTTAACTTTATTATCCCTTCTTGAAAGCTTCATATTTAGTAAGATTCCTGTCGAAAGCAAATTTATCTTTTGTTTTCAATATAAAAAAGAGCCGATACTTTGCCAAGATTAAGAGGTATCCTGGTAAGAGTTATTCCGTTTTTGTCCTTTATATAGTTTTCAGAAATATCTATTATTTCACCATTCATGGGATTCCATAAAGCGACATCGCATGAGTCCCTGAGAGTTACAAATGTATTTACACTTTTATCTGATGAATTTGCAAAAAACCAGATATTGCGGTTGTCCTTCACTTTATGAATATATGTGAGAGAGCCATCATAAGATGGTCCGATTTTTAAGGGCCACATTGGTTCTTCAAATTCAACATCCCTGACAGGTATTGCTTCCTTCATAATCGCCTCCATCATTTCAGGAGTATAATCAGGCAAAAAATAGGCTCTGCCACCTTCAGAATTACTGTTTACAAACCAGACCATAAATTCGTCAATTCTTCTCTGAAAAGAGGCTTTGACTGGCTGATCATCAGAAACTCCGAATACTTCAGCCATAATCTTCTTCACTTCATAATCTCTGCCAATCTCAGCTGATTTTTCAGGCAATATTTTTGTTGCTATCACTATTCCGCCGGAATTATAGAAATCTCTGATTTTCCTGGCATTACTCACAGAAAGATATCGGCTACCAGGGATTATAAGAACAGAATATGACTCTTTATTAACCTCATTATTTAGTATGAGTTTGTTCCCTTTTACGATGCATCTTTCATCGAGCACTTCCGGGTGCAGGAAAGTAAAATCCTGACGTAGTCCTCTGAAAATCAGTTCCCCAAGTTCAATATAGTCTGTTTCGGGTGGCACAATTCCTCCTTCCCTGGCATAGGCAGTTTCCATTGTTTTTGCATTCCGGAGGGAAGGGTCGAAGTTGCCGAAACGGTACGCTGCCTGCAATGACGCAATGGGATAAAGAATTGCCACATCTGCAACATGTCTGCCATATTGAAGCATGTAACAGAGCCTGCCGATGAATCTGTCGCTTTCCGGTGTTTTAGTACGAGGAAGGGCACCCACCTGAAAATTTACCCCCATAGCTGCCTGGTCCATAGCAACCCTGTAAACCATAAGTGTATCCATCACCCGGTATGCAGCATAAGTTTCGGCCATAAACAAAGGTTTGTCCCAGTTATATGCTGCTGAACTCACCAGTTTATAAGCCCTGTTTGTGCGGCCCCACCACCATATGTCATCAATGCCTGGCACCTGCTGATATTTGAAAGCCAGCATAAAGTCACCATTTACAGGTACCGGATTGTCAATCTCTTCCTGGTCAAAATGACCACTCAGCATGATACCGTGAGCCCGGCACCAGTCGTCCATCTGTTTTATATAGTTCTCACTGAACAGTTTTGCTCTGAAGCCCCAGAGTAAATTTCTTATTGCCCCTGTGTTGGGTCCAATATCATAAAAGAGGGCCGGGTAATACTTCATCGGGTCAAATCCGTATGTCTCCTTAAACCTCTGATTGAAATAAGGTGTCCAGGCACGACCCGCTGAAACATGCATTGCAGGTTCATCATACTGGGTTATTTTCAGCACACTACCAAAATATTTTCCCAGATAATCAAAATGTGACTGATAAACAAGGTCTATAAAAGTTTTTACAGCCTCTCTATCAAGATAATCCACATAGCCACTTTTACGTCCCTGTCCCAGCGAGGCTTTCGGATTAAGATAAAAGGCCATAATCTTCCAATCCCCTTTCGGAACATTGCAAAGCAGATTCCTTCCATCTTTAATATACCTGCTAATATCAACTAATTCCTTAGTTTGATGATTCATCATTACCGCTCCTATGATGATATTTCCCTCAGGTATTTCAATTGTGGTTTTTGATGGACCTGATATATCTTTTTCTGTCTTTTCCAGACTCTTCCCTGCAAACTGCGGATATTTTGTATATAGCAAACCACCTGCCATCCCGCTTGGATATCCGACTTCATCATAAAAAACCACCGGCGGATTACCGTATTTAAGTCCTGATTCAATTGCCGAAGCATACAGTTTAAAATATTCCGGGCTTAAGAAAGCCACACCCTCATCAGTTGGCTTTGTTCCGGAACCATCAAGGTATTCTTTTGAAAGGTGTGATGTCTTACCCCCACTCATACCCAGATAGAAGCCACCGGTCAGATCTCTTTCTGCCCATGCCTTTATCTGCCTGTCGAGGCTCTCTTCAGTAGCATTCGACAGGTTAAGAGTAAGCCACGCAAACTGGCGGTATCCACGTGGTGGATCGGCAAACTTCTGCGGATCTATATACTTTGAGCTTTCAAATGCATCAACATTGTAAGGCTGGGAGTATAACTGAAAAGTGAGGCAAATCAAAACAACCGTGAGGAATGAGTTCGTTTTTAATTTCTTTTGATTTACAGTTTTCATCTTTATAGGCATTGAATTTCCACTTCACTTTTTAAGTGACTCCAGTAATTTTACAACGTCAGTATGTCCGTTATTTCTTGCAAACGTCAGAGCATCATCGCCGTCAGCATCTTTCAGAAAAGGATCAGCCTTATATGCAATGAGTATCTTGACCACTTCAGTCTGCCCTTCTGCTGCAGCATACATCAGTGCTGTGTAATGTTCTTCCTTATCGGTTAAATCCGGATTGGCATTATTGTCCAGAAGTAATTTCACTGCCTGCGGAAAAGGACCAGAGGCTGCCATCATCAAAGCGGTCCTTCCATATTTGTCCTGAAGGTTGACATCAGCACCATGACTTATCAGCAATTTCATTATTTCCACATTGCCGTTGTATGAGGCATACATAAGCGGTGAACGCCCATCTTCATCAGTTATGTTAACATCTGTTCCTCTTTCGAGATGTTTGGCAACCTGGTCTATCCGGTTTTTTAATGCTGCCTCATGGAAAGGCATAAGAATTTCATAACTGTTATGAGATTGTATTCCAGTAGATTGTGCCAATACAGAATCTTTTTTCGCGGAATCTGATTTACATGCCGGTAAGACAATAGAAAGGCAAATTATTAAAAAGGACAAAACAACCAATAAATATTTCATTATATTCTTATTTTCTACACAGATATCAATAATTTCTACTGTTGTTTCCGATCCTGACCAACAGTGGCATTCTACACCCTGTCGGGCATTACATAAGGTTTTCTGTAATCCCGGGTGAGGTATTTATCAGCTTCAGGATCATTTACAAATTTCTCGGTCTGAGGATTGAAAGTCAGTTTTCTTCCCGTTCTGTAGGATATTACTCCCAGATGACCGATTGCTGCCGAAAGATGTCCTTCAAGAATATCATTGTCAAGGTCTTCTCTTCTGCGGCTTCTTACACAGTCGATAAAATTTTTCCAGCCGTTGCTCAGTTCTTCTTTCGGAAAATCGCTGTCAGATTTTGCAGGCCCGGGTTCATTTTTTGGTCCGAAATATGTTTTGTATCCATCGCTGCTGAAGGTCATCCATCCCTGGTCGCTGTATAAGAAGCAATCACCTGAATCAGGCAGTCCTTCAGGATTTGTACAGAGGCTGCGTACTTCATTCTGAACAATCACCCCATCGTCATATTCACATACTTCGATTAATATGTTTGGTATTTCCTGATCGTCGTCGCGGCAGTATTTTCCTCCTGTGCAATGAATCTTCACCGGGTGTGTATTCTTGTTCAGAGCCCATCTTATGGTATCCATTCTGTAGATTCCGTTATTGCCAAATTCAGTGGTACTTGTATCCCAGAACCAGTGCCAGTTGTAGATATACCTGTTCTCATTGAATGGCCTGTAAGGTGCCGGACCCAGAAACAGATCCCAGTGAACGCCTGGCGGAATAGGGCTATCGGCTACTTTTTCTATTGAAACCCTGTATCTGTAAGTAATGCCCTTCGCCATGTAAACTTTCCCAAGTTTTCCTTCATGCACAAATTTGATACCTTCCTTTACAGCTTTGCTGCTTCTGTAACAGATTCCAGATTGCACAATTCTGTTGTACTTCCTGGCAGCCTCAACCATCTTGCGCCCTTCTGAAATATTGTAGCTTACCGGTTTTTCAACATAAACATCCTTCCCCGCCTGACATGCCCATACTGTCATCAGTGCGTGCCAGTGATCGGGAGTTGCAATTGAAACCACATCAATGTCTTTGTCGTCCAATAGCCTGCGAAAATCAACTTCAGTTTTTGGCTTTGAACCAAAGAGTTTTTCAACCGTTGCCACCACATTCGGGAACAATCGTTCATCAACGTCGCAGATGGTTGTTACTGCCACATTGGGTATCCCGGCGTAGGTGTTTATATGTACCATACCGCGGCCGTTTATCATTCCCCTTACATTTTTCCGTTGTCCACTGATACCAATAACGGCAATATTGATTCTTTCATTCGGGCTGTCCGAAATCATCCGCCGAAGGTATGCCGGAGCGGCAAAAGCAACACCGGCGGCCATTGCGGAGCTCCTGATAAATTCCTTTCTTTTCATAAATTATAATTTTATTGGCTGAATCAATTCAAATTGCATTCTGAAGTGCAAGGAATAAGCCTTTATAGACTTTCATAAACTCAACAGGTTCACAGCTTACCCTTCCAATCTCAGCGTTACAGTAACCTTTATATCCTATAGAGGAAAGCAGCCTAAAAAACTCCCGGTAAGGATAGGAAGGGTCGTGAAGGTCGTGGATATGAACACCCCTGATGCGGTCTTTAACCAGGTTGAAATTATATTCCAATCCGTTACCCTGGGTATCGGACGGATTACAGTTCCAGTTTACATACACATAAGGGCTTTGTGAATAATCGATTATCTTTTTAATCACCGGAACCGAATCGGTTCGCGTTCCATGAACACATACCCTCACCTCTACTCCGTTGTCATTTCCGAATTTTCCTACTTCAGCAAGTGCTTTCCCGATCTGTTCCATTGTTTTTTCCTGCGGCACATTTTCCGGAAGGGCGTTAGGAAATACCCTTATCCCTACAGCTCCAACGTCGCGTGCAAGAAGAATGTACTCCCTGGTGCCTTCAATGTTTTTTTTAAGTTCTGCCGGGTCGGGTGAATGATACTGAAAAGCACTTGCCAGACTGATTGTTTCAATCGGAGAATCTTTAAAACGTTTTTTTACTTCTGCCCTCTGTTCAGGTGTCAGTGTTACTTCAACACCATGAGCATGTGTGGTTCGAAGTTCAACAGAAAGATATCCTGCTTCGCTACAGTTCTTGATAATTGTCTCGATATCCCACTTGCTGCCGAGCAGGTAAGTCATAAGACCTATTTTCAAAGGATTCCGATTAAGTGTTCCTGCCAGTTGTTTTTGCCGGGCTTCTGAACTGCCTGATGTAAGTCCGGAAACCGCAAATGCTGTTCCTGTTATACCTGCAGAATAAAGGAATTTTCTTCTTGAAAGCCTCATTTTAATAAAAATTATTCGGTTTTTAAATTATAGAATCACATCTTTTTCTTCCTAAATTTACTTGAGATTCCTTAAAATTAAAAATCAAATAAGCTGTATTAATTATCTACTTTAACTTCCTGTTGGCTCAAATCTTCGTCTGACCTGTAAGTGATATTGCCAATCATTAAAACAATTATTGTCATCATTATGACAATTGTAATAACTTCTTCATTTACAAAAGGAATTTTTGAAACCTCAGGGATACTCAGAAACAAAAGAATGGTAACCAGGCCACGTGGTGCAAAGAACAGAAGTGGCATAGACTTAATTCGTAATATTTTTTCAAGAAAAATCCATCGTAAAATAAAAATGAATGAGGTGATGGCAAGTCCCGTGATAATGTTTTCAATATTCAGTAATCCTTTAATATTTGCATAATATCCAAACATTATGAAAAAGAATGACCTGACAAGAAATGTTAATTCTCCGACTATTTTTTTGAAGGATTCAAGATCTGTCCTGAATTTCTGAAAGTCAACATTAGCTCTTATCATCAGTATTGGATTCTCAACAAGTCTGTTGTTTGCCATTACAAGGCCGAAAATGAGAATCAGAAAAAGAGCAGGCAGATGTACCAGCTTTGCCATAACATATACGCAGATGACTGCTGTCAGAATAATCACATAATTCACATGATACTTTGATTTATACAAAAGATATGCAAGAGCGGCTGTAATAATAATTGCAATTATAAGAGTTAGTATGCCTCCAAGTATAAAATTTGTAAAAATCCCTTTAATTACATCGCCATTATTAATCAATACAAAATCAAACACCAGAATACCAATTATATCTGAGATTGAACTTTCATATACGATAAACTCCCTTTTATCTGCCGGAAGGTTTATAGCGGCCGAAATGGCAATTGCACTGCTAATCACTCCAAATGGTATGGTGTTAAGAAGGGAATCGTGCAAACTGTAATGCATGAATTTACGAATAATAAATGTCATTATTGCTGTAAAAACCAGAAAAAGGGTAGCCGCTGAAATCACAGAATTTAATATCAATCTTGATTTCTTCCTCTCCAGCTTCAGATCAAGACTTGCTTCAAGGACAATAAGAATCAGCCCGATCGTGCCAATAACAGGTAAAAATGGTTTTAGATTGGGAATCTTCAGGCCGGTTATATCAGTTAATATTTGAATAACTAAGCCCAGTAAGATCAGTAGTATGATTCCGGGTATCCTGGTATATTTACTGGTTATGTCAAATATATACGCCAGAAATACAATCAAACACAGAGCAAGAATTATATAATTTGTCATCTGTAAGCATTCTTAATTATTAACTCTGATAAGTTATATAAAACACCTCTGGAAATATATAACAAATTATTTATAAAAAATCATTAGTATCCGGATAAAAACCCGCAATCCGATAAGTAGATGTTCCTTATTACTCCGGTTCAACACGAACTCAACCCCTCAATCCCCCTCTCTACGCCGTAGAGAGGGGGAAGCCTGAGCCTTGCGAAGGCAGGGGGTGAGTACATGAAAAACCAGAAAATGGCATTCAGATTCAGACTGACGAATATTTCGATTTCATACCTTGCTTCTATGAGAGTTATACAATTAACTATTGATTAGCATCTTATGAGCTATATGGAATTTTATCCGGACACTACTGATAAAAAATGGAAAATTGTATTTATTTTGTTCTAATGTAATAAATGAATAATCTCAGGTTAAAATGGACAACAATGTCTATAAAAGACGGCTGGGAACTCTTCCCGTGTTTTTTACTGCTATTTCCACAATACTTGGTGCAATACTTTTTCTGAGGTTTGGATTTGCAGTTGGCACGCTGGGGTTCTGGGGAGTGTTGCTAATAATAATACTGGGGCATTCAATAACCATTCCTACAGCATTTGCCATATCCGAACTGGCAACCAACAAACGTGTGGAGGGCGGGGGCGAGTACTTTATTATCTCCAGGTCATTCGGACTTAATATAGGAGCCTCAATAGGTATTGCTCTTTATCTTTCACAGACAATAAGTGTTGCCTTCTATATTATTGCATTTACTGAATCATTTGAATTTCTTTTTAAATTCTTTTCCGATAATTTGAACATCAACCTTCCCCGTCAGGTAATAAGCATACCTTCCTTCGCAATTCTTGGATATTATATCTTCACGAAAGGGTCCAAACTGGGGATTAAAATGCTTTATTTTGTTGTGGGAATACTGTTTCTTTCTTTATTGCTGTTCTTTGCAGGAAAAACAGAGTACCAGGTTTTGAATGAAGGAAGTATTTCTGCTGGAAATTTCATTAATTTAAATAATTTCTTTGTTGTTTTTGCAATTGTATTTCCTGCCTTTACGGGAATGACAGCAGGAGTAGGTCTCTCTGGTGACCTGAAGAATCCGGCAAAGTCGATACCCATAGGCACTATAGCAGCTACTCTTTCCGGAATGATTGTTTATGTTGCCGTTACATACAAATTATCAGTATCAGCCCGCCCTGAAGATCTGTTAAACGACCAGTTAATAATGGCAAGAATAGCCATTTTTGGTTCGATCATTGTCCCCCTGGGCCTTGCTGCATCAACACTTTCGTCGGCAATAGGGTCAATACTCGTTGCACCACGAACTCTTCAGGCTCTTGCTTTCGACAGATCATTCCCATCAAGGAAAATAAACATGTGGCTTTCCGCTCTCCGTAAATCGGATAATGAACCTGCCAACGCCACACTGGTAACTATTGCAATATCGTTTCTTTTTGTCGCCCTCGGGAGCGTTAACGCCGTTGCGAAAATTATCACCATGTTTTTTCTGGTAACCTACGGATCGCTTTGCATGATTTCTTTTCTTAATCATTTCGGTTCATCACCTTCATACCGGCCCTCTTTTAAGTCGAAGTGGTTCATATCATTGGCCGGCCTGGTAATGGCCTTATGGGCGATGTTCAAGATCGACACATTATATGCAACATTGTCGATCATTTTAATGTCGGGAGTTTATTTCTTCATACATTACTACCATCGCAACCGTGAAGGTCTTGAATCACTTTTTGCCAATGCACTATTCCAGATAAACCGGAATCTTCAGGTTTACCTTCAGAGGGAAAAAAGTAAAAAAAGACTTAAAGAATGGAGACCCAGTGCAATATGCATTTCAAAAGATTCTTTTAACAGGCAAAATGCTTTTAAATTATTAAGTTGGATATCATGGCGTTACGGATTTGGCACATACCTGCACTGGATTGAAGGATATTACTCAAAAGCAACAAATAATCAAGCTTCACAAGAATTATCAAAGCTGATTCAATTGTATGAAACAACATACCAGCATGTTTATGTAGACACAATTATTTCTCCTTCATATACGGCTGCACTCGTTCAGGCAATACAGGTGCCAGGAATCTCAGGAATGGAAAACAACATGGTAATCTTTGAATTTGATAAAGAGAACCCGGAAAATCTGCCTGAAATAATAGAGAACATTGGACTGGTAAAAGCTGGAAATTTTGATATCTGCATACTTGCCTCCAGCAACAAAGTTGTAAACTACAAAAACGGTATTCATATATGGATAAACCACAATGAACCTGAAAATGCCAGCCTGCTGATACTAATGGGGTTTATTATTCTGGGTCATCCCGACTGGAAAAAATCTAATATAAGTGTTTTTATGACATGCAGGCAGGGTGATTATGTTGCAACACGGCAACAATTAACCGAACTGGTTATTACCGGGCGCTTGCCGATTACCCTCAAAAACATTGAAATTATTGAAGAAGAACCCGGCATCACAACCAGAAATCTAATCAATGAGAAGTCTTCTCTTGCCGCTCTGGTAATGACAGGGTTCAATATTACCGCGTTAAAACATGACGGTGAGTCTTTGTTTAACGGTTATGATAATATCAGCACTATGCTTTTCGTTAATTCGAGCAACCAGAAAGAGATTGTTTAAAATTACACTTAAAAATAATTACAGACTTCTACACCACACTAGCATTTTTAGTCCGGCCCATCCACGACAGGTTAATGTTCCTGCCAAATTGTTCGCTAAATATCCGATAATAAAGCAGCTCTTCTTTCGAATTTAATACCTGTCCATCATCAAGAATTCTTTCTTTTAAAAAGTCGCTATCTTTTATTTTTGCTTCAGCATATTGTGAGATCAGATCTTTTACGCCGGCACCCTCCCAGAATTTGGCCTTCGTACGATTCAGTACTTTCTCAGGCAGTATGTTGGCTATAGCTTCTCTCAATATCCATTTTTCAATATTGTTTCTGATTTTGTATTCTGCAGGTATTGAAAAAGCCAGTTTTAAAAACTCCGGATTGATGAATGGTACATGTGCTATTGTACCATGTGCTGATGCACAACGATCTACTCTTTGAAGTGCTGTATTGTGCAATCTGTTCGTAATATCCAGAAGTTCATCATTGAGTTTTTCCAGGGGAATTGATTTCAGGTATAAATACCCGGCAAATAATTCATCACCGCCTTCACCTGAAAATATTTCACCAACATACTCTGATGCTTTTCCTGCTACTATGTAATTTGTAAGACTCGATCGGACCAGCAAGGAGTCGAACGACTCAAGATGATATATTACTTCCGGTAATGCCTTGATAAGATCACCTTCAGTAATGACTATTTCATGATGTTCTGATCCAATAAATCGGGACATTTCTTTTGCATAATGAAGATCAGGGGCATTTTTAAGTCCAACAGAAAATGTTTTTATTCTTTTTGTAAATTTTGAAGCAAGTGCGCAAATTACACTTGAGTCTAGTCCTCCGGATAGCCATGAACCGACATTTTCAGGATAAATGATACTTTTCTCAACAACTTCAGAAAGTTTTTGTCTTATTCTATTTGCCATGTCTTCCACACTTCTGAAGTCTCCCCTCTCAAGTTCAAGTTTGAATGAAGGTTGAATCGTTGATTTATCATACCAACAACTAGGTGTTAACTCCTTTATTTCCCTGATATATCTGATTAATCCTTTAATTTCCGATGCAAAGAACATCTTTCCCGTATCATCAAAACCATAATAGCAAGGTGCAAGCCCCAGAGGATCTCGTTTTAGAATAAAACTTCCGCTTTGAGGCTCAGCAGATATAAAATGCTCAGGACCAAAGTAATATCCTGCGCAGTTCATATTAAGGTATTTTTCAATACTTCCGTATTCCTGTTCATTCCAGACAATTCCAAGGGTTGTTCCCGACTCTTCCCATACCTTTATCCCTGCCTTACCCCGATGCCTCATCATTTCGAGCATTTCAGTCAATCTTTTAGTTTCGTTTTTTGAAGCGATTCCTGCTATTCCCGCCACAGTAAAAAATTTTTTTTGGGTTAATTTTTAAGTTCCATTATTCTTTCCTTTTCAGTAAGCTTTTCACCTGTATCCCTGTCAACTGCATAACAGGCGCCGTCTATTATCCTGGTTATTATTTTCCCACACAGATAAGGGATGCCCTGGAAATGTGGTGTATCAAGCAATCCCGTTTTTATTGCGTCATAAATATTGCTGGCGTCGGTCCATGGATCTTCTGATTTACCCTCACCCCTGCGCCATAGTTCATCGAGGAGCACTTTTGCCTCAGCTTTAAGTTCATTTTTTCTTTCCTGAACTTTTCTGTCGTTTGTCATCTCTGGCATTCCGTAGAGTACGTTTCTTAGAACACCATGAATAATATTACAACTCTGAATAAGTTCATCGGCCTTAATTGCATGATCACCTTCGCTGTATCCAACAACATGAAGTATATGAGGCTTTAATGCTAGACTTATCACTGCTGATGCTGCCAGTTGACCCATTGCGATTGATGGTTCGGGTGACAGATGAGCAAGGCCGGCTCTTACCTGACGGAATACTTTGAAATCATTATCAATAAGTTCCTCAATCATTTCATTTTTTGCCAGCATTTTTGCAATATCCATAGCAGCGCTGGTGCCCGGTGGAGTAT